>Ga0116182_1001017_pt1 | contig 29557 bp, 46 predicted proteins | sample AD_UKC077_MetaG_FD_89805 | JGI IMG/M metagenome (GOLD analysis project Ga0116182, IMG submission 89805) | Active sludge microbial communities of municipal wastewater-treating anaerobic digesters from USA - AD_UKC077_MetaG | ecosystem: Engineered > Bioreactor > Anaerobic > Digestate | place: USA...
GGCGTTTAGAACCGCCCGGGTCGCGCACATAGGGGGGGGTATCAAGGAGGAAGGGAGGTAAAGACTATGGCAGCGAGAAAATACGAAGAGATGACGAACGATGAAAAGATTAAGACGAACGAGCGGAGAATTAAAAGGCTTTTCCGGGATATCGAAAAAGATAGGCGGCAATTCGTCGACGCGATAATTTATCAGTTCGCTTTTACTACAGTTACGCTTGAGCGGCTCGTCGCCGAGCTGAACGCCGGCGATGTGCTTGAGCATTTTGAACAAGGAAAACAAAAGTTTATGCGGGAGAACCCGGCGCTCAAGTCTTACAACACGACCGTAAAGAGTTTTACCGCCCTTGCGAATCAGCTACTTAACGCGCTGCCGCGTCCGCAGCAGAAGTCGGCCGGTGATGAGCTGATGAGCTTTATCACCAAGCCGCCGGCCGCGGTCAAGAAATGAATTACGTCCGCGAGTATTGGCGACAGATTGAAAGCGGGCAGATAATCACTTCCCGCCGGGTCGCGGCGGTTTACAAGCGCCTTGTCGCAGAGATGGACGAGGCTCAAAGAGATAAAACAACTAAATACTATTTCAGCGAAGAAGCGGGCGAACGGCCTATTGTCTTCGCTGAACAATTTTGCAAACAATCTCAAGGCACAATCGGAGAACCGCTCCGCCTTGAGCTTTTTCAAAAGGCGTATGTTCAGGCGCTTTTCGGATTTCTTGAGAGGGACACCGGATATCGGCGATTCCGGGAGACGATGTTTCTTGTCGGCCGAAAAAACGGCAAGACAACGCTGCTCGCGGCTATCGCCTTGTATCTGCTGGTCGGCGACTACGAGGGCGCGGCGGAGATATACTCAATCGCGACAAAACGAGACCAGGCAAAGATTACTCTGACGGCGGCCGTCAACATGGTGAAACAGTCGCCGGAGCTCAGGGCGATTGTCAAGAAGCGGCGGAATGACATTTACTTCCCCGCTACGGCGTCGACCTTTCAGGCGCTCGCGTCCGAATCAAATACTCTCGACGGGCTGAACTCTCACGCGGTTATCATAGACGAGCTGCACGCTATCCGTGACCGCGGACTTTACGAGGTCATGAAGCAATCGACCTCAAGCCGACGGCAGCCGCTGATTATCATGATTACGACGGCCGGAACGCTGAGAGAATCTGTATACGACGACATTTACGAGATCGCGAAAGACATAGCTGACGGCAAGACCGACAAAGACGGAAAGCCTTTGGAGCCGACCTTTCTTCCGGTGCTTTACGAACTCGATGAAAAATCAGAGTGGACGAATCCGCAGATGTGGATTAAAGCGAACCCGGGGCTCGGAAGAATCAAGCAATACGCCACTCTCGCAAACTTTGTCGAGAGGGCGAAAACCAGCGTCGCAGATCTGCCCGGCGTTCTGACTAAAGATTTCAACGTCCGTGAAGTGGCGGGGACTGTTTGGCTTTCGTTTGAAGAAATCAAGAGCGACGCGACATTTGAGATGTCGGAAGTCTACGACACTTACGCAATCGGCGGGTGTGACTTATCGGCAACGACAGACTTGACTTGCGCGACGCTGCTTATCCGCCGGTCGGCGTCCGATCCGACGGTTTATGTCTTGCAGCACTATTTTTTGCCGCAGAAAAAACTTGACCTGCTCGATGAGCGCAACACAAACGAGGCGCCGTATAAAATATGGCATGAGCGCGGCTTGCTGACGGCATGCGAGGGCAACCGGGTTGATTATTCCGACGTCACGGCATGGTTTTGTCAGATGCGAGACGAGTATAAAATAGACCCGATAAAGATAGGCTATGACCGGGCGCTCGCCGGTTATTGGGTAGACGAGATGACCGCCAACGGCTTTGAAATGAACTCGGTCGCTCAAGGTCCTTTTACCTGGTCTCAGCCGATGCGGGAAATGGGCGCGGCTTTCGCCGACAAAATAGTTAATTACAACAAAAACCCGATGCTCGTATGGTGTCTGTCGAATACGGCGGTCAAAAAAAGCGGGGTAAACAACATTCAGCCGGTTAAAACGAGCGACAAAAGGCGCATTGACGGGACTGTCTCGCTGCTCAATGCCTGGGTGGTTTATGTTCGAGACTATGAAGATTACATGTATGCGGTAGGTGATTAAATGGCGGAGAAAAGAGGGCTTTTTGAAAAGATTTTCGGGAGCAAAAAGACCGATGATAAAAATTACGCGGCTTTTAAGCTTTTAAGCTCCTGGGAGTCGTCTTTCGTTCCTTTTTCCGGGAACGCCTGGGATATCTCTATCGTTCGGGCGGCGGTTGACGCTTTTGCCCGCCGGGTATCAACCGCGCAGCCGCGGCACGTGCGGGTTTTTTCGGAAACCACCGAGGCGGTAAACAGTTATCTTGACCGGATATTGCAATACAAGCCGAATCCTTACATGACTTCGGCCGACTTTTATTACAAGCTCGCGGCGCAGTATAAGATTAACAACAACGCGATCGCTTATCCGGTGTTTGACGACATGGGAAAGCTGGTCGCGATATATCCTATCGAGGCGCAATATTTCGAGCTGCTTGAAAATGCCGGAGAAATGTATTGCCGGTTCCGGTTTACAAACGGAAATTCATATATAACACCGTATTCCGATTTGATTCACGTCCGGCGCCACTTTTTGGAAAACGACATTTTCGGAGACCGGAACAGCCCGATAACTCCGGTGCTGAATACCGCGAATACGTTCAACCAGTCGATGAGCAAATATGCGGAGCTCATATCGGTAATCCGGGGAATTCTTAAAGTAAACGGCGTTGCAAAAACGGCGGATTTAAACGCCCGGCGAGATGAATTTGTCAAAGACAATCTTCGGATGGAGAACAACGGCGCCGGCGTTATAGTGACCGACAATAAAACGGAGTTTCAGCCGACAAACGAGAGGCAGACGCCGATACCGTCGGCGCAGCTCGAATATGTCAAGGGCGAGATTTACGACTATTTCGGAGTATCGAAAGAAATAGTCGAGAACACGGCGACGGCAGCGAAAGAAGCGGCTTTTTACAACGGTGAAATCGCTCCTTTCTTCCGGAAGCTGACGCAGGCTTTCACAAACGCAATCTTTACCGAGAGGGAGCAGGGATTCGGAAACCGAATCGTATTCAACGTGAACTCGATTCAATTCTCGACGCTGGCCGGCAAGGTCAACGCGGCGAAATTCCTTACCGATATCGGCGCGGCGACGCTCGACCAGATACTCACGATGTTTGACATGCCGACGATAGGCGGCGAAGAGGGCGCCCGCAGGGTGCAGACGCTTAACATGATAAACGCGAATCTGGCCGACAAATATCAGACGGGAACTAAACTTGAAGAAGAACCGCCGGACGACGAAGAAGACGACGACGACGGCGAAACGGGAGGCAATGATGACGATTAAAGAGGGGCGCGAATATCGCGCTTTGCAGGAATTCAGCCTTGTTCCGCGAACCGAAGAATCGCAGGAATACCGGGTCAAAGGAACTGCCGTAGTATTCGATTCTCCGACCGTGATGTTTGAAATGGACGGAGTAAAATATTACGAAGTAATCGACCGGCACGCTTTCGACGAGTGCGATATGTCGGACGTGATATTTAACTACAACCACGGCGGGAAGGTAGTCGCAAGGCTTAGAAACAAAACGCTCGAGCTGTCTCTTACCGAAAGAGGGCTCGACATGACGGCGGATCTTTCCGGAACTCAGGCAGGCCGCGAACTATACGCGGAAATTGACGGCGGGTATGTCGACAAGATGAGCTTTTCGTTCTCAATCCGAGAATCAAGCTATGATAAAGACACCCGAACCCGCAAAATTACAAAGGTTAAAAAGCTGTATGACGTATCGGCGGTGGATATTCCCGCTTACAACGATACGTCGATTTCGGCGCGAGGCTTTTTTGAGAAGGAGTACTCGAAAGAGCTTGCGGCTTTGGAGCAAGCCCGGCGGCGGAAGATTCTTATAGCTTTGACATATTAAATCATCAAATTTTTAAAAATTATGGAGGCTGAAAAGCAATGATTGAAAAAAGACTTAGAGAAATCGCCGAAAGAATGAAGGCGATTCGCAATCTCCTTGAATCCGACGCCAACGCGAACGCTGACGAGCTCGAGAATGAAATCCGGGCGCTCAACACCGAGCGCGAGGGACTTGAGCGCAGACGGTCGACTATCAACGGCCTGAACGAAGGCGCCGGGAATCTCGTTCCGTCCGGAATCATCAACCCGCTTACCACCACCGAGAGGGCAGCGGATGAGCCGGCAGAAGATAAGCACTATCGCTCGGCGTGGCTTAAAACCCTCATGGGGAAAACCCTCACCGCCGAGGAGCAGCGGGCTATCGGCAAAGCCGACGTATTAGGCGCAGTCCCGACTCAGACCGCCGACGAGATCATCCGCAAGATGAAGCAGATCGTCCCGGTGCTCAATGAAGTGATGCTCCTGCACGTTCCCGGCAATGTGACTATCGCGGTCGAAGGAACCAAGAACCCCGCGACGCAGCACACCGAGAACGCGGAGATCCAGGCTTCCGACGACGCTCTCGTATCGATTAACCTTACCGGATATGAAGTAGTTAAAATCATCCGTATCAGCGCGACCGTCAGAGCTATGACGATAGATTCGTTTGAATCCTGGCTCGTAGATATGCTGACCGAGGCTCTCGCCGAGAAGATTGAGGATTACCTCATCAACGGTACCGGCTCATCTCAGCCGCAGGGAATCGAGAAGGCCAATACCTGGACTGACGGCACAACCGGCCGCAAGTGGGCGAGCACCGCGCTTGCCGCCGCCGATATTCACGCCGGAATCTCGTATCTTCCCGGCGGATATGACCGCAACGCGAAATTCCTTATGTCTAAAAAGACATTGTGGAACAACGTAATGGGTCTTCGCGATGACGGCAAAGCTCCGCTTGTAAAAGAGGACGGCAGGGGCGGCTATATGATCTACGGATATCCGGTCATGCTCTCCGACAAGGTAACCACCGGCGTGATATATCTCGGCGACTTCAAAAAGATTGCCGCGAATCTCGCCGAAGACATGAACATCAAGAGCTCGGAGCACTCCGGATTTACCGCAAACGCTATCGACTATCGCGGCACCTGCATTTTCGACAGCAAAATAGCGATCGGAGAGGCTTTCGTCAAGATCGCCGCGACTCTCTGAACCCGAAAGGAGCAATAAATGAACCACATTGAAAAGCTGTCGACCGACGTTCACGGAGTCGCCGCAAATGTCGCAAAATGCGCTCACCTCAAGTGGTCGGCGGATGACGCGGTCGCTCTCGACGCGGACGGCGTAATGACAAGCACGGCCGGCGCGACTTCTGCAAAGACCGTGACCGAGGATCTCGTTTCTCCCGCAGTTCCGAGAGCGCTTGAAGTAGTTGTCGGCGGTACGGCCGGCGACGCAAAAGCCGCCTCTAAAGTGACGGTGTTCGGAACAAACATCGCGGATGCTGCAATCTCGGAAGATTTTACTCTTACCGGAGACCAGACCGAGACCCTCGTCGGGGTGAAGGCGTTTAAGACGGTAAATAAAGTCGTAATCGGAGCGCAGGACGGAACCGGCGTAACCTTTACGGTCGGATGGGTTAACAAACTCGGACTGCCGTATAGATTCACTGAAAAACCGCTTGTCTTCGCGCTGTTCGACGGCGCAAGACAGACAACTGATCCGACGCTCATCATCGATGACGACGAAATCGAGAAGAACACAATCGCCCTCAGCTCTTCCCTCAACGGCAAACAGGTTGATGCGTTTATATTCATCTGACAGGAGGCTTCTATATGGCTATCGGAGCGGATTATATAAACCGCGTCCGGCAGTACATCAGAATCTCCGCGACTACCTTTGACGGCGAAATCTCCGACTTGATTAATGCCGCCCGCGCTGACCTGGCGCTCGGCGGCGTCACGTCGGAGAGGGTAAACGACGAGACCGACCCGCTCATTCTGCGGGCGGTCGGGACATATGTAAAAGCGGAATTCGGCATTGACAACCCGGACGCAGAAGGATATCGAGCGGCATACAAGGCGCTGAAAATACAGCTTTTACACTCGGACAAATATATTATACCGGCAGAGGGAGGCTGATCTCATGTATTGGCGGGACACGGTGACGCTCAAAGCAATCACCCGCACAACCGACGCCCGGGGTTACTCCGTCGAGACGGCGACAGAAACCATGGTCTTCGCGGACGTCACCTCTGTCAAGCGCAGCGAGTTTTATTCCGCGAAGCAAAGCGGAGTTGACCTTGCGATTACGGTAAACGTATTGGCGGCGGATTACAGCGGGCAGGAGCGTCTTGTCTGGAACGAAAAAGAATACAAAGTCGAGAGGGCATATACAAAGGCGCGGGAAGTCTACGAGCTTAACTGCTCGGAATATAAGGGGAAGGCGCAATGATAGATATCGAAACTCAGATTGTCGCCGCCTTTGCGGGCTATCTTCCGATTGCCGCCGGCGTATATCACGGCGACGAAGTGACTTATCTCGTTTACAACTACACCGAAATTCCCGCCGATTACGGAGATGACGACGCCGGGGTTGTCAGATATCTGATTCAGATACATCTGTACGCGCCGGTAAGCGACGATACTTACAATATGCGGCGGGAAATCAAATCAAGAATCAATTCGGCGGGGTTTACCCGCCCGACGGTAACTCCGGCTTCGGATGCCGAAAAGCAGCATTATGTATTTGAATGTGAGACGGCGGAGGGGGTGTAATATGGCGACCGTATCAACCGAAGGACTTGAAGAGCTGATCGGCGACATGGGCAAAATCGCGGAAATTCCCGACGATACTATCCTTGAAATGCTGTCGGCGCAGGCCGAAGTTGTCGCCGACGCGCAGAAGAAAAAGGCTCAAGCCCTTGGCGTTTTCGACACAGGAAAAACCAAAGAGAGCATCACTTTTAAAAAGAAACTCAAAATCAGAAAAGACAGCAAGGCTATCTATGTATATCCGCAGGGCACCCGGAAGGACGGAAACGAACGGCAGGTCGCGGAGGTAGCTTTTATCAACGAATACGGAAAGCACGGACAGCCCGCCCGGCCGTTCATTAACACCGCGAACGAGGAAAGCGCGGACGCGGCAAACGAAGCGGCAATGAAGGTATACGACGACTTTCTCAAATCAAAAAATCTATAAGGAGAATTAAAAATGGCACAATTTGGAGCAAAAAAACCCCGGTGGGCGCCGGTTCAGACGCAGCCGGACGGAACCTTGCCGACTTATGATGCGGCTAAGAAAATAGTTCTCGGCCGGCTTGTCAAGGCGGATCTTTCGCCGAAAATTGCGACGGGCGAGCTCTACGCCGACGACGGACTCGCCGAGAGGATAGACGAATTCTCTTCCGGCAGTCTCGTTCTCGGCACCGACGATCTGACCGACGCAAACGCAGCCGCGATTTACGGCGCGACTCTCGACGCGGACAGCAAGGAGCTTTCAAACGGCGTCTCGGATACTCCGCCTTATGGCGGCGTCACCTATTATAAAACCATAATCCGAAACGGAGAGCGGATTTATAAGGGTGTGTATCTTCCGCTCGTCAAAGCCGCCGTAGGCAATGACAGCGCGGCGACAAAAGGATCCTCAATCACTTTCGGAACTACCGACAACGCTTTCACGGTGTTTAAGTGCAATTCCGGGAAGTGGAGAATCCAGAAGGAATTCACCGGCACCGGCGCGGAGGCTGCTTGCGACGCATGGTGTGCCGATAAGCTCGGCACGGTATCTCCGTAATTTGAGCGGGAGGCAATTTCGCCTCCCGTCTCCCGCGTTATTGAGAGGGAACAATGAAAGCAGTTAAATTTAAGCTCGATAAAGAAGAATTTTATCTCGTACTCGACGGCGAGGCGATGTTTCAAATTCGCGACGACTTCGGGAGCGCTACACTCCTGCTTGAAAAAATGGAGAACGACACCCGGGAAGGCTTTTCCGCGTCTTGCTCTGCCGCGGCGATACTCGCCGAGAGAGGCGAGCTCATCCGGCGGCGCCTCGGTTACGACCCCGGCAATATCCCGGAGGCGGACGACTTTTTGCACTTCCTGCCGCCCGGTCGGATTATTAAACTCAAGGAAGCTATCGCAAAGGCTATCCGGATAGGATATGCGCGGGAAATCGTCGAGGAAAACGAAGAATATGACGAAGGTCTCGCCGAACTTAATCAAAAAAAAACACGACGCGGCGGGCGGAATACTACCGCATAGCCGCATTATGCGGAATCTCAATCACGGAGGCTCTCTTCATGCCGCCGGGAGAGTTGTTTGACACCTGGGAGCTGTATCTCAGAGCTAACGGCAAAAAAGAAAGAGAGGAGGGCGATTAATGGCTACGCGCACGATATCAACGAAATTAGCGATTGAAGGCGAACAACAGTACAGAGACGCCCTCAAAAATATAAACTCCGGTCTCGGTACGCTGAAAAGCGAGCTGAAACTTGTCGAGAGCTCCTTTGAAGGACAGCAAAACAGCTATGAGGCGCTCTCCGCCAAAGGCGAAGTACTCGGGCGGATGTACGCCGAGCAGGAAAATAAAGTCTCTAAGCTCAAAGAAGTTCTCGAAGAAGCAAAAAAGGCACAGACCACATATACCGAGAGGGTCTCCGAAGCCGAAGAAAAAATATTTAAATGTCGATTAGCCCTTGAAGAACTCGCATACGAAAACCGCGACACAAGCGAAGAACAAGCGCGGCTGACAAAAGAGCTTGAAGGCTATAATAAAGAGCTTGACGAGGCTAAATCTTACCAGGAAGCCGCAGCTCGCGGCGTCAACTCCTGGCAATCCGAACTCAACAAGTCGCAGACGGAGCTTAACAAACTTAACTCCGATATCGACAAAAACAGTCAATATCTCGACGAGGCGAAGAACTCCTCCGACGGCTGCGCGACTTCCATTGACGAATTCGGGAAAGAAGTAAAAGAAGCCGGTAACGATTCGGAGGAAGCCGGCTCGAAATTCGGCAAACTCGGCGATATTGTAAAAGGCGTCGGCGCGGCAATGGCCGCGGCTACGGCAGCGGCAGCGGCGGCGGCGGTAAAACTCGGCAAAGAGGTTATAACCGCTTACGCGGATTACGAGCAGCTCGTCGGCGGCGTTGAAACTCTTTTCAAGGACAGCGCGGACGTTGTAAAGGATTACGCGGCAAACGCATATAAGACGGCCGGTCTTTCCGCCAACGAATACATGGAGACTGTCACCGGCTTCTCGGCGTCGCTCATCAGCTCGCTCGGCGGCGATACCGCAAAAGCGGCCGAGTATGCCGACATGGCGATTACCGATATGTCGGACAACGCCAATAAGATGGGCTCCGACATTGAATCTTTGCAGAACGCCTACGCGGGCTTTGCAAAGCAACAATATAATATGCTTGACAACCTCAAGCTCGGCTACGGCGGTACGAAGTCGGAGATGGAGCGGCTGCTTGCCGATGCTCAGGCGATATCCGGCATTGAATATAATATCGATTCTTACGCTGACGTAATCGCGGCTATCCATGTGATACAAGAGAGCATGGATATCACCGGAACGACGGCAAAAGAAGCGGAACATACTATCTCCGGCTCAATCGCGGCGTTGCAATCGGCGATACAAAACCTTGTCGCCGGTCTGGGCGATGCCGACGCAGACATTGAGATGCTCTGCGGGAATGTCGCCGAGGCGTTTACCAATGTTTTAAACAATATCACCCCGATTGTAGAAAACCTTATCGCAGCTCTGCCGACGGCGATGGACGCGCTTCTTTCGGCGGCCGGAGAGCTGCTGCCGATGATCCTGGAAGCGGTGACCGGGCTTATCTCTCAGGTGCTCGAGACGATGTTGACAATGCTGCCGGAGTTAATTCCGGCGGTAGTCGAGACGCTGATGACGCTTGTAGATACAATAATTGAGAATCTCCCGCTTTTTGTAGAAGCGGCGATGCAGATTGTCACGTCACTTGTCAGCGGTATCGGACAGGCGCTCCCGGAGCTTATTCCGGCGGCGGTCGAAGCGGTTACCGAGCTTGTCAAAGCTCTGATTGATAATATTCCGCTCCTGGTTGACGCGGCGCTCGAACTCGTCGAAGGACTTGCAGACGGAGTTATCGAGGCTATACCGGTATTGCTTGAAGCTCTGCCGGAGCTTATCACAAGCCTTATTGACAAACTGCTTGAATCGATACCGAAAATTATCGAGACGGGCGTAACTCTTTTAACGGCTCTGGTTGATAATCTCCCGCTTATCATCGAGACAATTATTGATGTACTACCGGAAATCATCGACAGCGTGATTACAACGCTGCTTGACCATTTGCCGGAGATAATCGATGCGGGAATCGAGCTTTTAACGGCGCTCATTGAGGATTTGCCGACGATTATTCTCACTATCGTCGAGGCGCTGCCTGAAATAATTACATCAATAGTCTCGACGCTGCTTGATCATCTCCCGGAATTGATAGAAGCCGGAGTAACACTTCTTACCGCTTTGATTACCAATCTGCCGCAGATAATCTTTGAACTCGCCCGGGCGATGCCTCAAATCATAACCGGCATGGTTGAAGCGCTGGCAAACGGAGTGCCGCAATTTATAGAAATCGGCGGAAATCTCGTTCGCGGACTTTGGGACGGAATACAACAGCTTTCCGGCTGGCTCTGGGATAATGTTTCGGGCTGGATTACCGGAATCTGGGACGGCGTCAAGGACTTTTTCGGAATTGAAAGCCCGTCGAAGAAATTCGCCGAGCTCGGCGGCTATATGGCAAAGGGGCTCGGAGTCGGCTTCGGCGCCGAAATGAAAACCGTCGGCGAGGAAATGCAGAACGCAATACCGACGGTATCACTAATCGCCGACGCGGAAGCGGAGATGTCGAGAGTCAAAGGCAAACTCGCCGCCGGTCTCGGGGAAATCGGAACGGAGATCTCCGCAACGGCCACGGTCAGTGAAGTTTATAAATCGCTCCCCTCGTCGTCGAGCGTCTCGGCCGGAGGCAGCGCGGTAATCAACAATAACTTTAATATTTCCGAGCTTGTCGTCCGAGAAGAAGCCGATGTCAAGCGCATAGCAAAAGAGCTATATCAAATGGGCAAAAGCAAATCACGCGGGAGAGGAGTTGTCACGGCATGAGCTTAGGATTTACCTTTAATACGATACATTCAAGCGAAATGGGCGTTGTCTTCCGCAGCGTCGACCGGACGCTTCTCCCGGCGAAGAGGGTAATCAGATACACAATCCCAGGCAAAAGCGGGACATATGACATTGAAGACGGCTACGAAAACCGAGATATAGCTTGCGAGCTGTCTTTTATCGGAACGAATAACAATTATCCCGGCTTGCGCTCCAAAGCGCGGGCGGTCGCCGGGTGGCTCTCCGGAGAGGGACTTCTCGTTTTTGACGACGAGCCTAACCGGGCATACGCGGCTAAAGTAGTCGAGGGAGTGAGCATCGAGCAGATCGCGACGATGGGACGGTGCGGAGTAACTTTCAGCTGCGCTCCTTTCGCCGAAAGCATCGACTACAATCAAATATCGGTGCAAAACGTGCCGCTCCCGCACGTCGAGACGCTTAATGTTCTGGGGACGCAGGAAACGGACTGTCTGATATATATTAAAGCTCGCGGAGCTATTACGGATTTAACCATTACTCGGCATAAAGTAGATTAAGGAGGCTAATCAATGGCGGCTTTATCAAACGTACACGCGGCGAGCCTGCTCAATGCGTCACTCAGATCGGGGACATATTACCTCGCGCTTTTTCTTACCGACCCGACGCCGGACGGAACCGGCACAGAAGCGAGCGGCGGCGGATATGCCCGAAAGATTATCTCTTTCAGTTCCCCGGCAATCGTCGCCGGAAAACAGCAGGTCACAAACGCAGCGGAGATAAACTTCGGCGTGATGTCGGCCGACCTCGGAACGGTAGCATATTGGGGAATTTACGACAGCGCCACGCTTGGCAACCTGCTATGGTTCGGCGCTTTCAAGCGCTCGAAAAACGTACTCAACGGCGACGCAATCACCGTATCGATAGGCGGAATCGCTTGTAATCTCTCGTAAAGGGGGGAATTAAATGTATAACCGCACGCTATACAACCGGACGCCGTATAACCGGTCGGAGCTGTATATATTTGAGTGGCTTGCATCGGCTATTGCGGAGGCGGGAACGGTAAACGCTAATTTGCTTATCATCCGTCACCTGGACGGCTCGGCCGAAGCGGTCACGGAAGTCAGCGGCGCAGTTATACGGGTCTTTCTCCCGGAAGTCGCAGCGAACGCGACAGCCGAAGCGATAGGCGAATTTGTATTAAGGCTGTTTTTCACAACCGATGTCTACGCGGAAGCAACCGCAACCGGCACCGGCGTATCGACATACGGCTCAATATCGCTGACTGTCGCGGGCGTCAACATGCAGGCCGGCGACGAGCTGATAATTGACACCGAACATATGACGGTTACTCTCAACGGCGTAAATATTATTGACAAAATCACCGACAGCAGCGTATTTTTCAAACTGATGTCAGGCGTTAATCAACTTATCATAGAGGGCAGCTCGGCCGCAGATATCCGCGTTTTGTATAAAGACAGGTGGTTATAATGGCGGTGCCTCAGGTTTTTAACCGGAGTATGAAGCGGCTCGCTTATCTCGACAACGCGATTTCTACCGGTTACACGCTAAATATCAACTCTCTCTGGACGGCCGAGTTTACATTGCCGGCCGACGATTTGAAGAATGAATACTGCACGCCTCTGAATTATGTTGAAATATACGACGGCGATGAGCGGATAGATCTCTTTCGGATTATCGGAGAGGACCTGGAGCGCAGCGACGGCGCTACCAGATATTACAAATGCGAGCATGTCCTCGCGACGCTGCTGAACGATGTATTATTCCAATATCATCAATACGGCGGGTACAACATAAAGACCGCGACGGTGTTAAATTATATCCTGGCGCAGCAGACAACACAGAATTGGAAGCTCGGAACGTGCGAATTTACCAGGTATTTTGAATATAATTGGGAAAATACAACCCTTTTGGCGGCGCTTTTCGCGGTGCCCGAATGTTTTGACGGCGAATATCTTTGGCAATGGGACACGACGGTTTATCCCTGGAAAATTTCACTCATTGCGCCCTCGGATGCCTTAAAAAGCGAAATAAGGTACGCAAAAAACCTCACCTCAATCACCAAAACCACCGACGCGACGGCGATTGCCAACCGCATTTATCCGCTCGGCTACGGAGAGGGCGTCAACCAATTAACGATAAAATCTGTAAACAACGGCGTCCCCTATGTCGAGGACGCGCTAAGCATTTCAAAATACGGTCTCTGCCCGACTATCCTTGTAGATACCAGGTATGAAATCGCAAGCAATCTCAAAGCCTACGCTCAGCAGATCCTCGCGGAACTCAAAGAGCCTTACGTATCTTACGAAATCGGAGCGATAGACTTACACCGGCTTATCGGTGATAAATTCGGCAAATTCCGCCCCGGCGAAATCGTTCGCGTAGTCGACGAAGCCGACGGCGTGAATCTCCGGACGCGCATTGTCACCGTCGAAAAGAGCGACGCCCGGGGAGATCCCGGAACCGTGACCGTCACGCTTGCGAATAAATCGCAGGATATCGCCGGTTCAATCTCCGACTTGCAAAGCCGCGCTCTGATCGGGGAGACATACGCGCAGGGCGCGACGAATCAGCAGATATACAATTTCAGCGACAACGCCGACGCTACTCATCCGGCAACGCTCCGGATTTATATATCTGATTCTGTCGTCCGGATAAACAAAATGCTGCTCAATGTAAAATTTGAACCTTTCCGGGCATATGAAAAGGCAATAGCCGGAGGAGGCGGACAGACAACATCAGCCGGCGGCGGAGCGACAACTTCGGCAGGGGGCGGCGCGACTACATCGGCCGGCGGCGGAGCGACAACTTCGGCGGGCGGCGGCCAAACAACGAGCGAGACAAGTCTTCCGTCTACAAATATGCAAGTTGTAGACGACGGAGGCGTCGGACACACCAATCACAACCACGGTATACAAGCGGGGTTAAAGCTTGCAATAACCGATGGTTCAATTATAACCGGATATGTGGCGTTCGCGCCGTCCGGCGCCCATAATCACGGAAATCACTCTCATACAATCAATCATCATACGCACAATGTACAGGCGCATACGCACAGCGTCCAGGCGCATACACACAGCGTCCAGGCACACATTCATTCCGTCTCGGATCACACTCACGGAATAGAATTCGGAATTTACGAGGGTCAAACGGCGAACACGGCCGTGATTAAGGTGGACGGGAATCAGATGCCGCCTCCGACGCAATGGGACAATATAGATATCGTAAGCTATCTGTCTAAAGACGATAAAGGCAAAATCCGCCGGAATACTTGGCATACGGTGCAGATATTGCCGAACACAATGACCCGCATTGTCGGCGCGGTATTTTCACAAACATTCTGCAACTCTCGCGGAGGCGGCGACTACTAAACAGGAGGCTTTTAAAATATGGCTGATTTAACGACGATGTACCCGCCTCAGGCGGGCTCGCCCGAGACTACAATTACCGGAGCTCTCACAGCCTCCGGAACAACGGTGACCGTCGCCGACGGCGCGATTCTGCCGGCCGCTCCGAATTTTCTGACAATCGGCTCGGAAGGCGGCACGGCCGAGACGGTCTTAATGACCGAAAAAAACGGAAACACATTGACAATTACAAGAGGGCAGGACGAAACGGCCGCGCGGGCATGGAGCGCCGGAACGAGCATCGGCAGATTTTTCACCGCCGCCGACCAGACGGCGATGCAGGATAATATAAACGCTCTTAATACGGCTAAACTCGAAAAAGTCCCCTCTCCGACGGCAGATAACTTCGCTTCGCTGAACAACGACGGAACGCTTAAAAACAGCGGCAAAAAAGCGACAGACTTTGCGGCCGCGTCGCACTCTCACTCGCAATATGCCGCCGCGACGCATACGCACTCGGATTATGCGCCCGCGTCGCATAATCACTCAAATTATGCGCTGACAACTCACGCTCACGACGGCTACGCTGCCGCAAATCACAATCACGACAGCAGCTACGCGGCGGCGGCGCACGCTCACGCCGGATATGCTCAAGTATTGGTGTTCCAGAATTTGAGCGTTGCCGCGTCCGCATGGGGGAGCGACGCGACTTATACCGATTATCCTTGTTCGGCGACAATATCGGCAACCGGAGTAACCGCCGACCATTTACCGGAAGTCAACTTCGGCGCGGTTGAGGCGTCGGGCGGCAACTTTGCGCCGGTGGCTCTGAGCGGCGCCGGGACGGTTAAAATTTACGCCAAAGCAAAGCCGACGGCGACGATTACGATTCCCTCAATCCTCTGCACAAAGGCGGTGACATAAATGATAGGTAAAACAAACGCTATCGCAGTATCCGGCGGCGGCGTCGAACTTAAAATAGTGGTATCCGTCACTTCCGGCGCTCTCGTCACCGCGACAAAAGGTCCGTTAAGCGTACAGGGAACATCCGTCAACGGCACGGCAACGCTAACCGTGCCGGAAGCGGGGACATGGAGCGTATCGGCTACCCTGAATGAAGAGACTACTAATACAGTTATAATAAATGTTACCGAGAGCTTTCCGGCAGAACTGCTTTTTATCGATCCGATACTTAACAATAATTCCTGGGAGACTATCAGAAAAGTGAGCGATCTCGGTATCGCGTCGAATTATTGGTCTGTCGGCGACAGGAAAGCCGTGGTATTAAACGGCAGCGTAGGTAGCAGTGCGGAGTTTAATAAAGTGACTGCTTATGCGTATATAATCGGATTTGACCACAACGAAAACAAAGAGGGCGGCAACAGGATACATTTCCAGCTTGGGTTTTCCTCTTTGTCCGGCGGCAGCAATGTATGCTATGTTGATAGTTATTATAACAGTTATACATCGATATACACGCTGTTTAACATAAACAACAGCAACACCAATGTCGGCGGATGGAATGCTTCGAGGATGCGTACCGATGTATTCGGGCAAGACAAAGAAAGCCTGACTAATACGCTTATGGGCGCAATACCGGCAGATCTCCGGACGGCGCTTAAAAGCGTCACTAAATATACAAATAATGTCGGTAAAGATAAAACGGAAGCCGCTGTCACGGCAACTACGGATTATTTCTTCCTTCTTTCCGAACACGAATTGTTCGGCAGCATCGCAAACGCCAACACGTATGAAGGAAGTTATCAGGAGCAATATGCCTATTACAGCGCGGGAAATACAAAAGTAAAGCGGAAACATACTGCGACATCCGAAACCGCTATTTATTGGCTTAGGTCGGCGGCAGTATCAGGCGATACTATGTTTGTAATCTGCAATACTTCCGGTAATGTAAGTTATAACGGCGCAAGAACATCACTAGGCATAGCCCCCGGCTTCTGCGTATAAAGGAGACCGTATGTATAAAATAATAAGCGGCGGACAAATAGTCGGCTACTCCGAGACGATTGTGTATATCAAGCTGCACGGCAACGGCTGCTATGTTCCTTGCGCGAAAAGCGAGGCGGAAGGCTTTTGCATAAAACCCGCGGTTGAAATAGATACCGAAACCCGCCTTGTCGACACCGTCTACGCGCTGACCGATAGCGGGCTTAGCGGCGCCGAGCCGACAGGCGAAGTTGAAGAAATATCGGGTACATTGCAAATCGCTTTTATCGAAAATGTATTTAACACTATTGTCGGCAGTCTGCCGGTGAATATATCGGCAGAAAAAGCGCTGCTGCTGAGAAGCAAAATAGAAGAAGCTATACAAGCTTTAGACTTGCCTTTCAGCGACGCAAGCGAGATTCCGGAGCTTTACCCTACGCTGAGACAGACCGGCGCTTTAGTGCCGTATCGGACAATCATCCGCTGGACGGACGGCGGCCTTTATATGGCGGCGCAGGACTTGTGGGACTTGGAATCCAACGACCCGGCGCATCATCCGGGCGGGTGGGTAAAGATAAAGTATCGCGACGGCATCCGGGTAGTTCCGGAGACGATATCCGGCGCGGAAGCCTTTTCTTTCGGGGAGCTGGGCTGGTGGGGAGATACGCTGTATAAGAGTATAAGAGCGGGAGAAAAAACAAACATACACACTCCGGCGCAATGGCCGGAAGGGTGGGAATTACAGGGGTGATATATGAGCACAACAACGATTTCAATAATAATAGCCGTAGTAGGCGCGGCTATATCGGTTCTGTCTTTCTTCATCGGGCGGGTTTCGTCCGGCGAGGCGAGAGGGCGGGAGCTTGGGGAAATGAAGCGGAACATTGATAATCTGCAAAAATCCGTTGACTGCGTAAGCACAAAGCTTGACGGCTTAAGAACCGATAACCAAAAAATGGCCGAACGGCTGGCAAGGCTTGAGGAACATGTGAGGTTACTTGAGGATAGGAGCGTATAATCCGGCGATTTATTATCCGCCTTAAACAAAAGAGTGAAAGGAGTTTATATGTTTGAAGCAATCACCGAAAATCTGATGCTGATAGGCTTTGCCTTGCTGGTTTTTTTATCAGCTTACCTGTCTAACGTCACGTTCTCACTCTGGTACAATATCAAGGTACTTAAACGGCATTTCTGCCGTGAGAAATTCATCAACGGCGGACTTAAAGTCTTGATGTTTTGTATCGGTTTAACTCTCTTAAGTATATCAATTACAACGCTGCCGATATTCGCGGCGGAAGTCGGCTGGCCTATACCGGAAGAATTTTCAGAATTTTTCGGCGACCTGGTAATTATTGGAATTGTGCTTTACGTTTCCGGCAAATATATTAAAGAAGCGCTCACAAAATTTACCATGATTTTAAACGGATCGCCGACAGAAAATAACGACACACCCGCCGAAATCGGAGAAACAGAGATAGAAAATGAAGATAATAGAGCAATATCTGACTAATAATCAATGCTTTATCAACGGAACCCGACTGAATATTAAGGGCTTGATGCTTCACTCTGTCGGCGTTCCGCAGCCGTCGGCGGCCGTCTTTATCCGGAATTGGAATAACCCGGACGTCCGGGTCTGTGTCCACGGATTTATTCAGGCTGACGGGAATGTATATCAAACGCTCCCCTGGAACTATGTCGGGTGGCACGGCGGCGGGAGCAGCAATAACACGCATATCGGAGTAGAAATGACGGAACCGCTGACAATCAAATATACCGGCGGCGCGTCGTTTGTCGACTACGATCCGGAAGCGACAAAAGCTCACGTCAAAGCGACATATGATACAGCGGTTGAGCTATTCGCTCACCTTTGCCGGAAATTCGATCTCAATCCGGCGACTGATATCATCTCCCACGCCGAGGGGCACAAACTCGGCATTGCGAGCAATCACGCAGACCCTACTCATTTGTGGATAAGATATCCGGAATTAGGATTATCCATGGACGGTTTCCGGCGAGTCGTCAAAAAGGAAATCGAAAAAGAAAAAAATGAGACTGTACCTGTTCGGATAGACGAGCCGTCCGAGTGGGCGAAAGAGGCGACGGCATGGGCGAAACAAAAAGGAATCTTCGTCGGGGACGGCAACGGCCGGTTCCGATGGCGGGATTCCATAACCAGAGAGGAGGTCGCGCAGACGCTGTATAATTTATATACGAAAGGGAAAAATGATGATAACAATATAAATATTCCTTGACATTTTATATTTAATATGATATAATACAAACAACAGGGCTTCTGCGCATCTGCTAATGTTTGAGCGTCGTGTGTATTTTAATAGGGATAGAATATTCACCGATTAGCAGATGACCCACCACCGTTCAAACTCGAACTATTCTCATCCTCGATATAATCCTCTCCCCCCGGCTCTTCTGAATCAGACAGCATCTCGATAAAAGAGATCTGTTTCCCGTCCTTTACATTGAAGTACATCACAAGCTTATCATCGTACAGATAAACGGAATTCAGAAAAGCATCTATGATTTTCCGCCGAAAATCAAGGTCGAGAGGGTCGCCTTGACAGAAGCCGCGTAAAAACGCGGCTACTTCTGTTTCTTGAAGCTTTATTCCCGCGGCGACGCGCAGCCGGGCAAGGTCAATCTCTGCGTCCGCTTTTTCAAGCTCAAGCGCTTCGGCTCTCTCGTTCATTCGGTCGATGACGCCTCTTGTCGTCGCATTTATAATCGCAGTCGTCACCTTGTCAAGCTCCGCGTCAATGCTCCGGAGGCGCTTCTCGAGTTCCTCGACGGCTTCATTTCCGAGATCGGCGTTGTAAGTTTCGACGACGCGCCCGGCGATATACTCAAGACGTTTCGGCTCGAGGACATACTCGCAGATTTGTTCGACGATGTACCATTCGATAAAATCTTTCTTTTCGTTCTTCTTTTTGCAGTCTCGGTGTTTATTGCGTTTTGCGCAGGAGTAATAATAATATACATTCCCGGTGGAGCTCCGGCCGCTCTCGGCGACCATGGGCGAGCCGCAGTAACCGCAAAACAGCTTGCCCTGCAACTGATACTCGGCGGCGTTTTCCCGCCGGGCGGCGGGAAAACGCTTTACGGCCGCGATTCTGTCGGCACATTTGTAAAAGAGATCCTCGCTGACGATTGCCGGACAGCCGTCCTCGACAACGACGGCGTTATCATTGTAAGAATAAATCCCGATATATTGTCTGTTTGTGAAAATCCGCGAAAGCGAGTTCGGCTCAAACGGCCGTCCCCGCCGCGTTCGGAATCCCCGGGCGTTCAGCTCGTCGACGATCTGTTATTTACCGACGCCTGCCGCGTATTGTTCAAACGCAAACCGAATTATCACCGCTTCACGCTCGTCAACGACGAGCTTTTTGTTTTCCACGCGAAATCCGAGAGGGATTGTTCCGCCTACGCTGTTCCCTTTTCTCGCCGTTTCGTGCATCCCTCGCTGCATTTTTCGCTTAACTGTCGGAGATAATCGTCCGCCATTGTTTCGAGGATTGCCGCGAGGACGTTTGATTCGTATCCCTCTCCGACTCCCTCTGTCGCCGATAAGACTTTAACTCCGTGCCGGACGAGCCTTTGCTTGTAAATCGCGGAATCGTAACGATTGCGGGAAAAGCGGTCGAGTTTCCAGACGACGATAAAGCGGAAAGCGCCGGAGGCGGCGTCCTGAATCATGCGCTGAAACTCCGGCCGTCCCTCGGCGTCAGCTCCGCTTATTCCCCGGTCGATGTATTCGCCGACGACACGGAAGCCGCGCCGCTCGGCGTATTCGTGGCAAAAGCGGAGTTGTCCTTCAATGCTCTGTTCGTTTTGTTTCGCCGAGCTGTACCGGGCGTAAATTACAACCGGGTCGCCCTCAGCTCCGGCGGCGAGTATTATGTATTTTCTTTTTGCCATGGCATTTCCTATTTATTACGCGCCTGTAAAAGGGCGCGTTTTTTTAATCGATTTTATAAAACGATTCTTCCGGTCTTCTCCGGACAACTCTAACAAGGATTTCATCACACATTAATTCAAATATCTGTTGAGTGGCCATTACGTCATACAATGCCCGGTGCGCCTCTGATTCAATCCCGTAATGCTCTTTAACCGTAACAAGTTTATGATTCGGCAATGCCGGTAACGCTTTTCTTGCAACGTCCAGAGCGTCGATGTATTTGAATCTACATCTGTTGCCGACTGCCGCGCCCAAAAATATAGCGTCAAAATTTGAATTATATGCAACAATCGGGAGATCCCCGATAAAACTTATTACATCGTCTTTTATTACATCAAAAGTCGGTGCGTCCTCAACATCGGCGTCGGTGATATGATTAATCCTCGACGCGGCGGCGGGAATCGAACGCTGAGGATTGACAAGAGTATGAAAAGTATCTCCCTTTACACCGTTGATAACTCTCAGCATACCTATTTCAACGATTCTGTCAGTCTGATAACTCAGTCCGGTGGTTTCAAGGTCGAGAACGATGTAATTATGATTTTGCCGTAATTCGCGGATCGCTTTTTTAGTGGTCATCGGAATTGTATCATATTGTATACTTACCGGCGGATAACTCGGCGGAAAGTAAGAAGGAGCTGCCGTCGGTCTGGGTGCGGGCGTCGTCGGCGCTGTCGGCCGGGAATAGGGCGCCGGCGGTCTGTATGCCGGCGGTTGGACTTTGGGAGTGTTTTTGTACTTAACATAAGAGCGGTAACCGAAGAAACCCAAAGCGCCGGCGGTTATCAGCATAATTAGAAACACCGAAAATTGAAATTCCGGCTGACCTATATAGGTAAAAGCCGACAAAGCGAATAATCCGGACAATACCCACAGCAGGATAAACCATTTCTTTTGTTTTTGCATTTTTTGTATCTCCTTAAAATTAGATTACAATTTTCCGCGCAGCTCAACGACCTTGCTGATTATCTCAACGCCCTTATCGATAATGTCTTTGCGAGAGTAATACATCGGCGGAAATTCCGGATTTAAAGAAACAAGCATAATCCCGCCGTCATCGGTATACTTAACGCGCTTGCAGGTAGCGTCGACGCTGTCGGCAAAACCGTCATTGACCCGAACGGCGGCGAGTTCGCCGTTTTCGATGGTCGGTTGAAGGCGTATAATTATTACATCGCCGTCGCAGATCCTCGGGGACATACTGTCTCCTTTGATGCGCAAGGCAATATAATCATGACCATTATTGCCCTTGATTTCGTAATCTTCCCAATCTTCGACGTCTTCAATCTCTTCGATTGGAACTCCGGCGGCAATATTTCCATAAACGGGAATACGGATACTATTCTTCTTATGCTTAGAATCATTTGATATAACATCTGGTTTGTCAGACCATGACATTAAATATTCAGGCTTGCAATCGAGCGCTTTGGCAATTTTTATCAGAGTGTTGTATTTAATATTTTTTATTGCGCCGCTTTCATACTTTTGAACAGTTGCTTCTCTTACTCCGATTTTGTTTGCTAATTCTAAAAGAGTCATGCCTTTAGCCAGCCGCCGCTCCCTAATTCTTCTGTTAACTTCAAGCATAGTAACCACCTCTAACGCTAAATGATACATACATTATATCAGACGCTTACTCAAAAAGCAATAGTTTTACACAAAATAATAAAAATCTTTCTCATAAGGTATTGACAAAACGAGAAATCTGTGGTATTATAAACTTACGCTTTAAGTAAGATATCATGCGTAAGCCGGAAAGGGGGTGGTATATAATGTTAACTGTAGATACCAAACTGTTGCGAAAAGAGATGATTGACAAAAACATTAACAGCGCTTCACAGTTAAGCGAAGCCGCCGGTGTATCATATAAAACTATTATCGGCATATTGAACGGTAAAGTATTTCCGTCTTCGCAAGTGATGTCGAAAATTGCCGGTGCTTTAAAACTTAACGCAGCAACAGCGGGAGAGATTTTTTTTGCCTCAAAACTTACGCAATAAGTAAGTTTTGAAAACATCACACCGGAGGAAACCAACCATGTCAAAAAAGAAATATGAAACGCCGGTAATTATACCGGAAAACACAACCATGAAATACTACGCCATTCACACCCGCCCAAAAAACGGCGACTTCCCCTTTTCCCGAAACGGTTACTATTACATGAATCCTAATGGAACGTGCCGTTTTATCGACTACAAATACACCGAAGACCAGGTCGCAGCGTACAAAGAAAAGTTTAGCGACAAATACGACATTATAGTCAAGGAAACAATAACCGGCATACCTTTCGAAGGTACTGAATTCCCCCGATATTAAATCATACCAAAGGAGAAACAACCATGCCAGACACCAAAAAAACAACCGCCCTCGAAGAGGGACACACGGTCAGCGTGCCGCTGAACCCCGACTGCCTTTTCCGCTACGCGGATCCTTATCAAAATATCTTCACACTCAAAAAACGTGATGATAAATTCTACATCTGGAAGATCGCCCGAAACAAACACTCGACTAATGTCAGCAGCGAGAGCTTTGACGACGTTTCCGCCGCAATAAAGGAACTCAGAGCCGGGATTGATTACACATTTGAAGTAATCAAAAACAAGGAGCTGAAAGAAACCGCCGACGGCGAACCCTATAACGCTTACTGCGTTTTCATCTTCAAATCTCACGACGGCGAGGAATTAGCCTTTGTCCGGACGACCCGCGGAGAAAACATCATCCGCGACGTCAACGGCGACGAGCTCCGGATAAAGGAATGAACAATGTAATCGTAGCCCGAAAGGGCAAGAGAATCCACACGGCACAAGAATTATTTGAACTACCGTCAGATACAATTATATATAAATCAGAGCAAAACGGCAAAGATTCTTTAACCTCGCGAGATTATGTTGATTTTTCTGTCTGGGAATATGTTCAAAAATTCGTGCAAGATAACAAACTTTACATTGCCGAGACAGAAGTGCTACCGACTTGCCAAGATTGCATACACGCAATAGAATATTATAGCTGGCACGCAGAAAAATCCGTATTTATGGATTGTAATATAAAATCCTCTCATGGTGTTTCGAGAAATCACTTTTGCCCTTATGCGGAAAGAGCGGAGGTAAATGTATAAAATAAAATACAAATGCGGAATATGCGGCGCTGTATATGATAACTATGAATCCGCAAAGTGTAAAGAACAACACGGAATTACCTTTGATATGTTTCCTTTAGAGGTTATGATTCAACCGGGATTAATCAAAAAAGGAATCGGGGTGGCAATGGCAGCAAGCGCAAACAAAAATGGTAAATTAGACCCAAAAGGATATACTTACGACGAAAACACAAGAGAATTGATAATCACACTTGCCAACGAGGAAGAAACAAAATGAAACTCTACGAATATAAAGGCAATTACTCAGGTATCGGAAACAGCGAGATTATGCTATACGCCGACAGCAGCTACGAGGAATCCGAGGAGACACCGCCGGCGCGGCTGACGGTTCCCGGCGCGCTGTATCAATATCTTAACGGGCTTTCCTACTCCGACGCCGAAGAAAAGTATTACACAAAGATATTCCGGTACGACAGAAACCTGATCCTCATGGAAATCGTGATACCGGCCGCGACGCCGGCCGAAAGACCGGCGAAAATCATTACTCAGGAGCGGCTGATGTCCGAGAAATGCATGATCTTCGGCGAGCGGGCTTTTTTGGAAGAGCCGGAAGACAAGCTCGAAAGCATGAGCACCGGGGAATACTGCCGATACAAAAGAACCAAGGAAGAATTCGCCGACAGGTTTTACACGGTATAAAATTAATCGGGAAAAGAAAGGAAATTGAATAATGAGATTAGATGATTTTCTGTTTCTATTTCTTCCAGCGAAAGATAATATCCCGGTAGTAATTATGCGCGGTCAAAAAAAACTTTATTCTCTTGAAAAAGCTTGTTACGGCGAAACCATAATACCGGAAGAGATAAAAGAAAAACACGTCGATTGGATCAAAGCAAATAAAACTGAAATTAAGATATATGTAAGACAGGAAAACGACAATGCCTAATAAAGTAAATAAATACGAGTGTATATATTGCAAACAATATTTTGACACCGAAGAAGAAGCGCTTGCTTGCGAGAGATGTCACCAGAAAGCGACTATGGTGGAATATAAATATTATCGCGATGATATATATCCGAGTAAAATAATAGTGCACTTCGGAGACGGAGTTGCAAATGAATACTATGTGATAAATGAAGGATAAAAAACCTAATAAATCAGAAAAGGGGGAAATATGGGAAAAACGCTCTTTCGCTTCGTCGACCACAACGGCTTTGATTTCAGCTTATTCAAAAACGCCTCCGGCAGCTACACAGTTTATGAATCTACCTACGGCAACAAGCGGATTTTTGCCACGATAAACGAAGCGATTCAGACTTTGCAGGAAGCAACCCGCGAGGAGCTGAATTTCATCAAGCGAACCGAAATTTTTAAAACGAACAAAACCGGAAAGGAGAATGATAATGACGGCATATAAACAGGTCGGCTTGACGGCGCTCCGCTCTCCCTCGGGGGAATTTCTTCCGGCCGTCCCGCTTTATGCGGAAGTCGAAGTCGGAGAAGACGGCGTCACTCACGCGGAACGCCGGTCGGCCGGAGAACTGACCGAGTGGTCTGTCAAAAAAATCAAGCAGTACAAAAAAGGCGTGGCGCTGGCAAACAAAAAGGCGGGAGAATGACGGACATTACTATTATTATCCCTCTCCCGCCGGTGACGAAGAAGAACTCGCCGAGGATCCTCAGGAGCGGTCACCGCCCGATTGTCGCGCCGTCGAAAGCGTTTGAGGAGTACCAGAACGCGGCCGGATTTTTCATCGGCGCAAATAAGGGGCTTAAAATCGCCGAGAGGGTCAATGTCAAATGCATCTATTATATGCCGACCCGGCGGAAAGTCGACCTCGGCAATCTGATCTCCGCTTCGCTCGATATACTCGTATATTACGGCGTTCTCGCCGATGACAATTCCAAAATCGCCGCCGGTCACGACGGCAGCCGGGTAAAATATGACAAGAGTTTTCCCAGGGCGGAAATTACCATATCCGAAATAACCGAAGAATAAACAAGGAGAAAAAACATGAAGAGGTATTACTCAAAGACCTTGAAAGACGAAGCCTATGTCCTCGCGCCGGAACAGCTTGAGGTGTTTAAAAGCGCCGGTTACGAAACGCCGACGCCGGAAGAGTGTATCGCCGACATGGGCGCGGCGAAGATAATTCCGCCCGAGGGCGCGAGAGTTTATGTCGCTTTCCTTTGCCGGACGGGAGAATTCGTCGTCCGGGTGCGCTCCGCGGTGCTTCACGGCGATGAGCCGGCTAAATTCATCGGGGAAATGACAAAAGCAATGATGATAAAGCGACTCGCCGAAGTCAAAGACCCGGACAGGCCGAAAAGCGCGGCTCCGGAAAAGCCAACCCCCATAAAAACCGACACCGCAAGTCTTATGGTGCGAATATTACAGGAAATGTCCCAAAGAGCCGATAAAGCTATCGGCGAAACCAAAGCGGAACAGGCGGCAGCCGAAAGCTCCGAGGAGGTGGCGGAATGAACTACGACAGGGATATTCCGAAAATAAAAAAAGAGATGGCAGACTTAGGCGAAGCCATGGTCGAGAATTGCCCGGATAACGACTGTATTATCTATCGCAACGCATATAACATTGTCTGCCGTCAACAGATGGATTATTTTCATATTATTGCGAGATGTCCGGATTTGTCAGACCACACGCTCTCGGCTCTCGAAAGTTCAATTAGAAAAAACCTTTGTTTTCTGTCCGAACTGTTTTATGGAAATTACGCCGTAGAGAAATACAAAAAGGAGCTATTTATAACAAAAAAAGAAAAGGAGAGCGGAGATGCCGGGAAAATGGAAAGTAGTTGAAATAAATTTAGCTGGAATAACGCAATACATTGTTTATCGACCGAGAAAAAACAATACACCGTTTAGAAGAAGCAGAAAAGAATATGCATCTGGTTTACTCAATAATTATGACGAAGCTCAAAAAATCGCCGACAAGCTGAACGAAGAGGAGGCGGAAAATGAGGGATGAATAAAGCTCGGAGACGGCAGCTTACCAAAAAGGAGCGGGAGCTGATATTTGCGAAAACAAACGGCAGATGCGCTTACTGCGGAACAAAGCTGATAATCAAGTCTATGACGGTTGATCACGTCGTCCCTCTGAGGCAGGGCGGCGCGGACGAGCTCGAAAATATGCTGCCCGCTTGCCGCCCCTGCAATCACCGCAAAAGCTCATCAACGCTTGAGAGCTTTCGTCGGCAAATAGAAAAGTCCCTCTCGGTGTTTGAGAGAGACTCGGTTACATATCGAAACGCGCTCCGCTTCGGGCTTATAATCCCGAACGAGCATGACGTTATATTTTACTTTGAAAAACTGCACAAGGAGAAACCATGTTGAAACCCGAAGAAAACGCCCGGGCAACGGGCGGAAAGAAGCTTATCCTCGTTACGCATAAAAAACTCGGCGAGCTGACGGTGCTTGCCAATGATGGGTATGAGGCAGGCAAAGCCGCCGCTTTGATCTGGAAAGTACCGTCAGTAAACGTTTTTAAAAACAGCGAATTTAAAATCCTCGACGGCGGAACGGAGACGCGCCGATGAAGAGATTTCAGGAAGTCGCAATCGCAGCGGTCATTATAATAATGATAATAACAATATTATCCTCCGGAATCAGCGCAAACCCCGAACGCGGGACGCCGACGCCGGACACCGTCACCCGGAGCGCGGCCGAGATGCCCGCCGAGCCGGAACCGGAGCGCAACACCCGATACGCTGATATCGATATCTCCGAAAACGACATTGACACGCTCGCCCGGCTCGTCTGGTACGAAGCGCGGGGAGAATCCTTTGAAGGACAGCGCGCAGTTGTCGAGGTCGTCCTCAATCGGGTAAAATCGGAAGCGCGGTATTTCCCGGACACGGTACAAGAAGTTGTTTACCAGAAGACCGGCAGATATTGGCAGTTTCCCCCGGCGCCTTATCTTCAAAAAGCCAAACCCGGCGAGGAACAATTTAACGCCGTCCGGGAGGCTATATATAATGAAGAATATATCGTCACCGAAGAAACGGTGTTCTTCGCGACAAAACCATAAAACGAACATATCACGGCGATAATCGGCAACCATTATTTCTGTTCGGCCGGTTAATATATAGGAAAGAAAAAACCTCCGCCGCTTCACGGCGGCGGAGGTCAGCCAAGGAGAAATACCATACCATATATATTATACCACACTCCGAGGCTAATTACAAGCGAATAAAATAAAAATTTTAAGAGGCGAAATTCCTCTATTCGGGCTTGTATGGAATATTAAAATACAGCTCATAATCATGACGAGCTCGTCTGTCTCTGAAAAATATTTCCTCGCTCTCTCTCTACGCCTCCAAGGGGTGGGGAGTTCCAAAGAGGGGCGGGGAAGGGGCGGACAGCCCCGCCCCTCTTTGACTATGGCACTCGGAGGTAATCACTTATGCGGACAATCTATCGCGAGCTGAAATATGTGTGCGGCGAATATCTCGACGTGAATATTTTTCCGACATACAAAACGGCAACGCAGAGAAAAAAGCGAAGTCAGCCGACAAGCGAAGTTCAGGCGAAATTGAATCAGCGTCACCGGGAAGAAAAACTCGCCCGGCTCTTTCATGCTAACTTTACGCCGGACGACTGCGAGATACACTTGACATACGCCGAGCAGCCGGAGTCTCCGGAACGCGCCCGCGCCGATCTGCGGAATTACCTCGAGCGCCTCGCCCGCCTCCGGAAAAAAGCCGGACTCGAGCCGCTGAAATACATCGGCGTCACCGAGCGCGGAAATAACGGCCGGTATCATCACCACGTCACCGTCAACGGCGGCCTGTCCCGCGACGCCATGGAAGAAAAATGGGGGTTCGGGTATGCGAATACCCGGCGGCTGCAATTCTCCGAGACCGGACTTGCCGGGCTGGCAAATTATATCGTCAAAGATTCGATATTCCGGAAAACATACACGGCTTCGAGAAATCTCATTGACCCGGAGCCGCGAACCAGGGACGGCCGGATTTCCGCAAAAAAAGCGCAGCAGCTCGCCTCGATGCCGGGGAACTCGGAAGCTTTTGAAATACTTTATCCCGGCTACATTCTGGCCGAGGCTAATCCCTTTTTAAACGACGTCAACAAAGGCTATTACATTTACGCCCGGTTTTATCGGGCAGACGGGAAATTCATTAAACCGAGACGAAAGAGGAGGAAGCGCAGGGATGATTAATTACTTCGACGAGGCGGAGAAAATTCTCCGCTCCCGAAGCGCGCTTGAACAGGCTTTGAAAAATCTTGAGCGGCGCAAGGAGCGGGTTATCGCAAAATCGGCTCCGGCCGAGCTGCCGACGATAGACTTTTCAAAGGGCTACACTTCGCGGCAGATTGTAAACGACGCGCTTTCCGAGTGCCTTGAGCTCGCGGAAGTAATGCGTGAGATCTCTTTTACGCGGGAGACGCTAAGCGAGATTGACGATGTAATCAATCAGCTTTCGCCGGAGGATATAACCATTCTCCGGCTATGGTACATTGACCGGAAACCGAAGGAGGCTATCGCCGAGGAGCTGAATTATTCCTCGACCACAACGATTTACGACATGAGAAATAAAGCGGTCTCCCGTTTTGCGCTGCTTTACTTCGGCGCGGGCGCTCTTGCGTCGACGGACGGCTATTGAAAAAACTCTATATGGTTTTTGCTTTTAAGCTATGTTAAACTGTATGTGTAGAAATAGGGCAAGCTGGAGGCGAAGCGATGAGAGAGTTCGCCAAGGCTTTCTATCTGTCGCCCGAGTGGAGAGCTACGCGGAAATATATTTTTGAGGACCGAGACGCGAAGTTATGCGTCCGGTGCGGTCAGCTCGGCAGCGTGGTACATCATAAGATTGAGCTGACGCCGGAGAACATCGATGATCCGGAGATTACTCTCAACGAGAATAATCTTGAGACATTATGCCGGGCTTGTCATGCGCTCGCTCATGGAGCGACGCCGCCGATTGCCGAGGGGCTGGCGTTTGATGCGGACGGGAATGTCGTCGAGGCGTGGTTGATTCCGAGAGACGGTGTTGACGATGATGAGTTTAGTTGATGACATACCCCCCCGGGGTGTTGTTAACAAACTGTACACATCCGAAC
>Ga0116182_1001035_pt1 | contig 29379 bp, 30 predicted proteins | sample AD_UKC077_MetaG_FD_89805 | JGI IMG/M metagenome (GOLD analysis project Ga0116182, IMG submission 89805) | Active sludge microbial communities of municipal wastewater-treating anaerobic digesters from USA - AD_UKC077_MetaG | ecosystem: Engineered > Bioreactor > Anaerobic > Digestate | place: USA...
ATTGTGCCACAATAACTTCTGCTGGCGTATAATGCAATCCTTGTGAACTTACATCTGAGTAAGCCAATTTTACAAAAGTGGCAAGCATACCGTAGCTTGAAGCTCCTAATGCTACCAATAAAACTCCTTTTAATACCTTATTTCCAAACATTTTTATTTTTTTAAAAAGCCGACAAAGATAACCAATTCTAAAGTTCTTTTTAGAAAAATAAATTAATAAAAAAAACCATCACATTTCTGTGATGGTTTTACAATTGAGCCGGCAGAGGGACTCGAACCCACGACCTGCTGATTACAAATCAGCTGCTCTAGCCAACTGAGCTATGCTGGCATCTCAATTCGAGTGCAAATATATTTTTAGAAATTTAAAATCCAAAACTTTTTTACACTTTTTTTTCTTTACAGTGCGTTTATTTTTTCAACCAATTGACTAGCAACTTGTTCTAATTCTACATTTATTTGCTTAAAATGAGCTTTTTTATTCTCAACATTTTTTGCATTTACTTTAGTAATCAAAGCATCAAATGAAGTAATAGCTTCATCAATAATAGCATTCGTTTTTTCTGTTGGTTTCCCTTCAGTAGTCAATTCGTGGATATAAACTGCTTCAATAATATCTCCTAAAACGAAATTAATATCTTTTTTTAAATTCTTTACACTTGGCATTTTCTCTTATTTTTAAAATTTGGTGCAAAATTACACTAATTCTTTTGAAAACAAACTAAGAAATATAAATTTCTAGTAATGAAGCTTTACCAGAAAAAGAATAAACATTCATTTCTGCTGGAATAAGTACCGTATCGCCTTTTCTGTAATTGTATTTTTGATTCTGAAACTCTAACACAAATTCGCCATCTACACACATATATACGCAGAAAGAATCTTTGGTTCTTTGTACAGAATAATTTCCTTTAAGAGGAATATAATGAGTAGTAAAATAATCGCATCGCACGACTTCATTCGATTTGTTTTCGATTTTTAAATATTCCTTTTGGGCTTTAATTTTGTTATAATTAATTGCATCCAAAGCTAAATCAACATGTAATTCGCGTTTATTTCCATTTGAATCTACCCTATCAAAATCATATAGACGATAGGTAATATCAGAGGTTTGTTGAATTTCTGCAATAATTGTTCCTGCGCCAATAGCATGTACGGTTCCGGTTTCTAAAAAGAAAACATCACCTTGATTTACTTTTTTTGTTTCCAAAATAGTGAGCAAAGTGTTTTCTTTTAGATTTTTTAAGTATTCGTCTTGAGAGGATTTTTCTGTGAAACCTACTATCAATCTTGCATCTTCATCGGCTTGCATCACATACCACATTTCGGTTTTGCCAAAAGAATTGTGTCTTTTCTTTGCTAATTCGTCATTTGGATGCACTTGTATGGACAAATCTTCACGTGCATCTAAAAATTTAAACAACAATGGAAACTGAACCCCAAATTGTTTTACGACTTTTTCGCCTAATATTTCAGTTGGAAACTCGTTTATGATTTCATTTAAAGTTTTTCCCTTAAAATCGCCGTTAGCAATGATACTTACATCATTTTCTACTGTAGAAATTTCCCAACTTTCGCCTGTAAAATCAGATGTTATGGGTTTGTTTAAAAAAGTATTTAGTTTTTTTCCGCCCCAAATTCGTTCTTTCAAAATGGGTAAAAATTGCAATGGGTAAAAAATATTCTTCATAATGCAAACTTACATTCTTTTGAGAATTTCGAGTGCTTTTTCGATGTGAATTTTACCCGACATACTATTGAAAACCAATAGCAACATTCCGTTTTTGTCCACAACGTAAGTAACTCTTCCTGGAATTAGCCCTAATAAATCATTGGGAACTCCAAAAAGTTTGCGTAATTTTTTGGAAGAATCGGAGAGTAAAATAAAAGGTAATTTATGCTTTTCAGAAAATTGTTGATGGGAATCAATCGTATCGCTACTTACTCCTATTACTTCTGCGCCAAGTGCTTTAAAATCTTCGTAATTATCGCTAAAACTGCAAGCTTGTTCGGTGCAAACACGAGTATCATTCTTTGGATAAAAATAAATAACTAGAGTTTTTTTTCCTAAATAGTCTTTGCTATCAAAATCATTTCCATAATTATCTTTTGCAGTAAAATTTGGAACAATATCGCCAATTTGTAAAGCCATTTTAATTTCCTTTATAGGTTACAAAATTTCTTGGAGTTTCAAAAAGCGTAACTTCTAAATCTTTTTTATCATCAATAAAAATTCTGAGTTTGTTCCAAATAACAACTGCAATATTTTCAGCCGTTGGATTTAAATCTTTAAAATCAGGAACGTCTAAATTTAAGTTTTTGTGATCAAAAGCATTTTCAATATGCTCTTTTATCAAGTCGGAAAGGATTTTTACATCAATAACAAAACCTGTTTCTTGATCAATTTCTCCAGTAACAGAAACGATAAGCTCATAGTTATGACCATGATAATTGGGATTGTTACATTTTCCAAAAACTGTATCATTTTTTTCCATCGACCAATCTTTACGATACAAGCGGTGTGCAGCATTGAAATGTGCTTTTCTAGATACAGTTACTTTCATTTTTTTCTATTTCTGGATTAAAAGTTTTTGTTCTTAAAGGATTAAAAGAGTTTAAAGCTATCTTCAATTTAATCACAATTATATTTTTTACTTTTTGATTTATTTACAATTTATGCTCTTCTAGATAGTGATAGAATTTATCAAAAATAATCTTGAACCAGACAGTATATAAGCCTGGATTTTGAATCATATCTTCTTTGACTGCTTCAATTTTCATCCATTTCCAACTTTCAACTTCATCTGAATTAATCATCGGTTCGTCATTGTAATAACCAATCATTACGTGGTCCAACTCATGTTCTGTTAATCCATTATCAAACGGTGCTTTATAGATAAAATGAAACAATTCTTTAAGGTTCGTTTTGAAACCCATTTCTTCAAATAATCGTCTTGTTCCTGCTTGAATATTGGTTTCACCATCGCGCTGATGACTACAACAAGTATTTGTCCACAATAATGGCGAATGGTATTTTTGATGTGCGCGTTGTTGCAACATCAATTCGTTATCTTTATTTAGAATAAAAACTGAAAACGCTCTGTGTAAAACCGCTTTTTCATGCGCTTCTAGTTTATTCATCAACCCAATTGGTTCATCTTTTTCGTTGACTAAAATTACTTGTTCCTCTTTCATGATTTTTAATGATGCTCAAAAATACGAAAAAAATCAAGTGCTGATAATTATACCGCTAGAACAACCGTTAAACTTTCCTTAAAACCACCATATTTGTAAACTATCTAACAATTATTCACGTATATCAATAGTAACTTTGTAACTCAAAAAATTAATTATGAAAAAGATTATCACCATAAAACACTTAATTTTACTATCGATTCTATTCACGCTTCAAGCCTGTGGACAATCTACTAAAAAAAACGCAAACATTATAAAGGATGAAACTATGCAAAACGTAATCAAAAAACCTGGAAATCCCTATTATTCTAATACTGACACAAAAAAATTAAACGTATCGAATGAAGAATGGAAAAAAATTCTGCCTCCCGATTTGTACGCTGTAGCTAGAGAAGCTGATACTGAAAGAGCTTTTACCGGAACCATGTGGAATGACGAAACTAAAGGAACTTACTACTGTGCTGTTTGCGGTTATAAATTATTTGAAGCCGAACAAAAATTTACAAGTAGCTGCGGTTGGCCAAGTTTTTTTGAACAAGATAACAAAGAAAGTATCACTTTCAAAGCAGACAACAGCTATGGAATGGTTAGAACCGAAGCACTTTGTGGTAGATGCAACAGTCATTTAGGACATTTGTTTGACGATGGACCAGCACCAACTGGAAAACGCTATTGCATGAATGCTATTTCATTAGATTTTGTTCCTTATAAAGTAGCCACAAAAACTTCCAACAATACCGAAAAAATTGTTTTAGGAGGAGGTTGTTTTTGGTGTGTAGAGGCGGTTTATGAAAATTTAGACGGTGTTGAAAAAGTGGTTTCGGGGTATGCCGGTGGAAACGTTTCCAATCCAAGTTATGAAGAAGTTTCATCAGGAAGAACAGGTGCTGCAGAAGTAATTGAAATTACCTTCGACAAATCTAAAACCAATTTGGATGAAATATTTCAAGTTTTTTTTACCGTTCACGACCCAACAACATTAAACCGACAAGGTGCTGATGTTGGCACACAATACCGCTCAGTAATTTTCTATACTAATGAGGAAGAGAAAAAAGCAGCCCAAAGCATAATTTCAGAATTAAATCAAAAGGTTTTTGACGGCAAGATTGTTACTACTATAGAAAAGTTAGACAAGTTTTACCCTGCGGAGAGTTATCATCAAAATTATTATGAACAAAACAAAAGCAAAGGTTATTGCCAAATGGTGATTCAACCGAAAATTGAAAAGTTTGAAAAAGTATTTAAAGATCGATTGAAAAAGAAATAGTATGATGTCCCAAGAAATTGGGACATTTTATTTTAAAACCTCAGCAATTTTCAAAGCACATTTTTCGCCATCGATGGCTGCTGATATAATTCCTCCAGCAAAACCAGCACCTTCGCCACATGGATACAATCCTTTGATTTGTGGATGTTCCAAAGAAAAATCATCTCTTGGAATTCTAACGGGAGAAGATGTTCTGCTTTCGGGTGCATGCAATATAGCTTCGTTAGTAAAATAACCTTTCATGCTTTTGCCAAATTCTTGGAAACCTTCACGCATAATTTGGGTTAAAAAATTAGGAAATACATCTCCTAATTCTACCGAAGTAGTTCCCGGAACATAAGAGGTTTTCGGTATATCTGAAGAAATTTTCTGGCATGAAAAATCAACTAATCGTTGTGCCGGTACTTTTTGAGTTTTGCCAGCCATTTGCCATGCTTTTTGTTCAATATTTTTCTGAAATTCCATTCCAGCTAGTGCGCCAAATTTGGCAAATGGTTTAAAATCTTCCAATTTTAATTCGACTACAATTCCCGAATTGGCAGTAACTTGATCACGCTTTGATGGCGACCAGCCGTTGGTAACTACTTCACCAGGACTTGTAGCGCAAGGAGCAATCACGCCGCCAGGACACATGCAAAACGAATACATACCACGACCATTGACCTGTTTTACAATCGAATACGGCGCAGGCGGAAGAAATTCGCCTCGATAATCACAACTGTATTGAATTTTGTCAATCAACTCTTGTGGATGTTCTGCTCGAACGCCTAGCGCGAAAGGTTTGGCTTCTATTACTATTTTTTTTCGGTCTAATAATTCAAAAATATCTCGTGCCGAATGACCTGTAGCTAAAATTAATTTATTGGCTGGTATTATATCGTCATTTTGGGTTACTACGCCTTGAATTTCGTTATTTGAAATCACAAAATCGGTGACACGAGTTTCAAACAACACTTTGCCGCCACATTCGATGATTTTCTCTCGAATATCTTGAATGATTTGTGGTAATTTATTGGTTCCAATATGCGGATGCGCTTCTACCAAAATTTCCGAAGTTGCTCCAAAACCGACTAATAATCTTAAAATCCTATCTACATCACCACGTTTTTTTGAACGTGTATAGAGTTTTCCATCAGAATAAGTTCCTGCACCGCCTTCACCAAAACAATAATTAGAATCTTCGTTGACAATATGCTCAACATTTATTGCTTTCAAATCTCTACGACGACCACGAACATCTTTGCCACGTTCGATGACTATTGGTTTTAATCCTAACTCAATCAATTGCAACGCTGCAAAAAGGCCGGCTGGTCCTGCACCAACAATGATTACTTCTTGCGCATTGGATACGTTTTTATATTCGGGTAATTGAAAATTATTTTCTTCAAAATCTTCTCCAACAAAATATACTTTAGCTTTGATGTTAACTTTTATTGCTTTTTGACGCGCATCGATTGAGCGTTTTAAAACAACGGTTTTCTGAATATCTTTTGGAGAAATTTGAAATTGTTTTGCCACGTGTTGGTTGAGCAAATTTTCATTGGCTGCAACTTCGGGAGAAACTTGAAACTGGTATTCGCGCGGCATTTTTTTATTTTTCGGATTATAGAAATCTTTTTCAGCGAACAAAAATAGTTATTTGATTTTACTTTTTTCTTCAAATGTTCTTAAAGCAAAAGAAGCTAACCAATGTTCGCCTTCATAATTTCCATCAACAACGGATGGTAATGAAAATTGGAAATGATAATCGGCTACTTTTTTAAGATGTGAAAACGCATTTGGATATTGATTTACTAAATGATAAAAATTCCATGCACGACTGAAATTCAAACCGTCAAGATGCACTAAATGACCGTCGGTTCTATCTGAAACTTTGGCAACTTCCCAATTGAAATTTTTCAAAAATAATTGTGGTGCAAAATCTTTTACCCATTTTAGAAACTCATTTTTAGGCAATATGCGTTCCATAATAGCCATTTCTTCTAAACAAGGCGAAAGAAAATCGGTGCCACTTGGTTCCCAACTCATAGGACAATTTTTATCGGAATTAAATAATCGTTTGGCATTGGACTTTATACTATTTTGGAAGTTTTCATCTTTAGAATAGACCGCATAATCCCAAGCCATCGTTAATCCGAAAGCAGTATTTGAATGAGTTCCAACGCGAATTGGATACAATAATTTGGGTAAAAACTCAATGTATCTTTCGATGATTAAATTGGATAATGGTTTTAAATTTTGGGCTAGTTCTTTTGCAAAAGATTCGTTTGAAGTTTCCAATTCGAGTTGCAATTTCAATAACCAATTCCAGCCATAGGTTCGTTCAAAAGATTTTTCGTGTGTTTTGTTGAGATAATTAATTTCCGTTTGAATGTTTTCTTTGGATAGATTGATTTGAAGTTTCTTGATGATTTTTTCTTTGTTTTCAAGATTTGGAAATTTATTTAATAAAAAAATCAAACTCCAATGACCGTGAACCGAGGAATGCCAGTCGAAGCAACCATAGAAAGCGGGATGCAACACTTTTGGCGACTGTATCTCGGTGCTGTCTATGAGCAGTTGACTTAGTTTATTGGGATATTCTTGTTGCAAACATTTTATTGGTAAAGTTGCTAGATGGTTGGCTTGTGAAAGTGTTAATTCTTGTGAAAAACAGGAAGTTGTTATTAACAGAAAAATTGAAGTAATTATTTTCATAATTTGGTTTTCACAAATTTACGAAAACTTATCTTTGTATGATAAATCAAAAATATGTCAAGAAAAATAAAATTGATTTGGGATTTTCGTGGTGAATCTGCTGCAAAAATTGCCGAGCATCATGAAAAGCATTTAAAAGAATACATCGAAATTAAAAAACTTGAAGAAAAAATTACTGGTTTTGAAGTTATTTCAGAATTGTATGCAATAGCTTTTATGGTAGTTAAAGAAGAAAACATGATTCAAGTTCGTGATGCTTTGAAACCACACAGAGGAGAAGTTTATCAGAAATAAAAAACAATAAAAAAATTCCAAATTCCAATAGATTATGATTGGAATTTGGAATTTATTTTTTGGAATTTCTTTTAATTTGCTACTTCGCTAATGAATTTTATTCGCATTAATCGAAGTTCCTCAATATCATAATCGCCATCAAATTCTTTTAAGGCGTTTTCAATATTATCCGATTCGGATTCCATGAAATACTCATGAATTTCCTCTTGTTGATCTTCGTCAAGAACCTCGTTTATCCAATAACTGATGTTTAATTTTGTTCCAGAATATACTATTTGCTCCATTTCTTTAAGCAAAGCTTCCATGTTCATTCCTTTAGCTTTGGCAATGTCTTCTAATGATAATTTTCTATCAATATTTTGAATGATATATAATTTATTGGCAGAATTTGCTCCAGTAGATTTCACTACTAAATCGTCAGGTCTAACAATATCGTTGTCGTTTACATAACGAGCTATAAGTTCTATAAATTCTTTTCCATATTTTTTAGCTTTGCCTTCTCCAACACCGTGAATATTGAATAATTCTTCAATTGATATTGGATACTTTAGAGCCATATCTTCTAAAGAAGGATCTTGAAAAACTACAAATGGTGGAACACCTAACTTTTTCGCAACTTTTTTTCGCAAATCACGAAGCATATTCATCAGCACTTCATCTGCTGTTCCTGTTGATTTTGCTGCTGTTACTATTGCATCATCTTCTGCTTCGTTGTATTCATGGTCTTCAGACATCATGAAAGATCTTGGGTTTTTTATAAAATCCAATCCTTTTTGTGAAATTTTAAGAATTCCATAGGTTTCAATATCTTTAGTCAATAGACCATCCACTAAAACTTGACGAATTAATGCCATCCAATAGCGTTCTTCCTGATCAACTCCGCAACCAAAGAAACTTTGAGCATCAGTTCTGTGCGCTTTTATAGTGGCATTTACACGACCAATTAATGTGAAAACAATTTCTTTTGATTTGTATAAATGTTTGGTGTCACGAACAACTTCTAATAGTTTTTTAACATTGTTTTGAGCTTCAACTTTCGTTTTTGGATTACGAACATTATCATCCATATCGGCACCTTCACCAGTTTCACTATCAAATTCTTCACCAAAATAATGCAATAGAAATTTACGTCTCGACATGGAAGTTTCTGCATAAGCAACTACTTCTTGCAATAATGCAAACCCAATTTCTTGCTCAGCTACTGGTTTTCCCGACATGAATTTTTCTAATTTTTCTACGTCTTTATAGGAGTAGTATGCCAAACAATGACCTTCGCCTCCATCTCGACCAGCACGACCAGTTTCTTGATAATAACTTTCTAAAGATTTTGGAATATCATGATGAATTACAAAACGTACGTCTGGTTTGTCAATTCCCATTCCAAAAGCAATGGTTGCAACTACAACGTCAACATCTTCCATCAAAAACATGTCTTGGTGTTTCGCTCTAGTTTTAGCATCCAATCCTGCATGATAAGGTACCGCAGAAATTCCATTTACTTGTAAAACTCCTGCAATTTCTTCTACTTTTTTACGACTTAAACAGTATATAATTCCAGATTTTCCTTTGTGTTGTTTGATAAAACGTATAATATCGGATTCAATATTTTTAGTTTTTGTACGCACTTCATAAAATAAATTCGGACGATTGAAAGATGCTTTAAAAGTTTTTGCATCACTCATATCCAAATTTTTCAAAATATCTTCTTGTACTTTTGGTGTAGCGGTTGCAGTTAATCCAATAACTGGAACATCGCCTAAATGCTTAATTATGGTTTTCAAATTTCTATACTCTGGCCTAAAATCATGTCCCCATTCAGAAATACAATGTGCTTCATCAATGGCAACAAAAGAAATTGGAACAGATTTTAAAAATTGAACATATTCTTCTTTTGTTAACGATTCAGGAGCTACGTATAACAATTTTGTAATTCCAGAAGTAATGTCTTTTTTTACTTGATTTATTTCGGTTTTCGTCAATGATGAATTTAAAACATGTGCAATTCCTGCTTCAGAAGACAAACTTCTGATGGCATCCACTTGGTTTTTCATCAAAGCAATAAGAGGAGAAACAACAATTGCTGTTCCTTCTTCAATTAATGCTGGCAATTGATAACAAAGTGATTTTCCTCCGCCAGTTGGCATTATAACAAAGGTATTTTCTTTTTGAACAATACTTTTTATAACTTTTTCTTGCAGTCCTTTAAACTGTGAAAAACCAAAATATTTTTTTAATTCTTTATGAATGTCAATTTCGTTAGAATTCATTCTTATCTTACTAGTTATTTATTTAAATTTGCATCCATAAAGATAACATAATCTTTTATACATACAAACATAAAAATAACACAAAATTGATTGAATCAAAAAAAATTCTCGCAACTGCCAAAAAAACAATACTTTCAGAGAGTCATGCTATCGCAAAACTAGTTGATTTTTTAGACGAAAATTTTGTTAATGCAGTAGAAATCATCTATAAATCTAAAGGAAGACTAGTCGTTACTGGTATTGGAAAAAGTGCCATTATTGCTCAAAAAATTGTTGCAACTCTCAATTCCACTGGAACACCTTCTCTTTTTCTTCATGCTTCAGAAGCTATTCACGGCGATTTAGGAATGGTACAACGAGATGATGTTGTGATTTGTATCTCAAAAAGTGGTAATAGTCCCGAAATAAAAGTTTTAGTTCCTTTATTAAAACGTTTTGGCAACAAATTAATAGCGATTACAGGAAATACTACTTCTTTTTTAGGTAAAGAATCGGATTTTGTATTGAATACTTATGTTGAAACAGAAGCTTGTCCTAATAATTTAGCACCTACTAATAGCACTACTGCTCAATTAGTTATTGGTGATGCTATTGCTGTTTGTTTGATGGAAATGAAAAATTTTACGGCAGAAGATTTTGCAAAATACCATCCAGGTGGTGCTTTAGGCAAAAAATTGTTGCTTAGAGTTGGAAATATGTTGGAAACTAGTCATAAACCAATTGTTGCACCTGATTCTAGTATAAAAAATGTAATTGTTGAAATTTCTGAAAAAAGACTTGGTGTTACTGCTGTAGTTGAAAATGAAAAAGTTATTGGAATAATTACAGATGGTGACATTAGAAGAATGTTGAATAAGACAGAAAATATTTCAGGATTAACAGCAAAAGACATTATGTCAATTAATCCTAAAACTATAAAATCAACAGATTTAGTTAGCGATGCTTTAAACATTCTTGAAGATTTTTCGATTACACAATTGGTTGTGGTTGATAACAATGAATATAAAGGTGTACTACATTTGCACGATATTTTAAAAGAAGGTATTGTATAATGGCAAAAAATAAAAAACCTGTCAATGAAATGTCTTTCTTAGACCATTTAGAAGATTTAAGATGGTTGTTAGTAAGAAGCTCTGCAGTAATTGTCTTTATGGCAATAGTTACTTATTTTTTTAGCGATTATATCTTTGACCAAATCATTTTTGGACCCACAAGAACTGATTTTGTTACTTATCGTTTTTTTTGTGATGTAGCTCACAGATTAGGAATGACTGGAGATATTTGTGTCAATGAACTTCCATTTGTTATTCAAAATACTTCGATGGAAGGACAAGTGAATATTTTTATTTGGACATGTATTACTGCTGGGTTTATTCTTGCTGTACCTTATATACTATATGAAGTTTGGAAATTTATTAGTCCAGCATTGTATCATAAAGAAAAACAAAATGCCTCACTTTTTATAGTGGCTTCCTCTTACTTTTCTTTCTAGGAGTTTTATTTGGCTATTTTTTAATTGTACCGCTTTCTGTGAATTTTGTAGCAACATTTTCCATCAGTAGTGTTGTAAAAAACGAATTCAACTTGGAATCATATATCGGGATGATTAAAACTTCAGTAATTGCAGCAGGATTATTTTTTGAATTACCAATCATCATCTATTTTCTTTCTAAACTTGGAATGGTAACCCCCGATTTTTTAAGAAAATATAGAAAATATGCTATTATAATTGTATTAATAGTGGCAGCAATAGTAACACCTCCAGATGTAGTTAGTCAAATTTCAGTATCCATTCCGATGTTGATTATTTATGAAGCAAGTATTTTCATTTCAGTTTTTGTGTATAAAAATAAATTAAAAAATGGTTGATTTAGTAAAAGAGTTCAATGATTATCGGTCTAAAATGAACGATAAATTATTAGCAGACAACAATTTAGTAATCAAAAGAATTTTTAATCTTGACACTAATGCTTATGCAGAAGGAGCTTTAGATGTGAAAACAAAAGAATTGTTAGGATTAGTAGCATCAGCAGTTTTAAGGTGTGATGATTGCATAAAGTATCATTTGGAAACTGCATATAAAAATGGAGTTTCTAAAACAGAAATGATGGAAACAATGGGAATTGCCACTTTAGTTGGCGGAACTATTGTAATTCCACATTTAAGAAGAGCATACGAGTTTTGGGAAGCCTTGGAGGAAAATGGTCAGTAAAAAAGTTTTCAGTTGACAGTATGTTTGAGGTTAGTTAACTTTTCAGCGAAATATTTGTTAATTGATTGAAATAGTTTGTTGTTAATGTTTTACTTTGTCCATATTTTGTAATACGAATATTTAAAATCTTATATCTAAAATGAAATTAAGAGCCGAAAATTTAGTTAAAACCTACAAAAAAAGAAGTGTTGTAAAAGGAATTTCCGTGGAAGTAAACCAAGGAGAAATTGTAGGTTTACTTGGTCCAAATGGTGCAGGAAAAACAACTTCTTTTTATATGATAGTAGGTTTGGTAAAACCAAATTCTGGAAATATTTACTTAGATGACATGAATATTACTGATTTTCCAATGTACAAACGTGCACAATATGGAATCGGATATTTGGCACAAGAAGCATCAGTTTTTAGAAAATTAAGTATTGAAGATAATATATTGAGTGTATTGCAATTGACCAAACTTTCAAAAGAACAACAAATTGCAAAAATGGAAAGTTTGATTGATGAATTTAGTTTAGAACACATTCGTACCAATCGTGGCGATTTACTTTCTGGTGGAGAACGTCGTAGAACAGAAATTGCGCGTGCTTTAGCAACCGATCCAAAATTTATACTTCTAGACGAACCATTTGCAGGAGTTGACCCAGTAGCCGTAGAAGACATTCAGCGTATTGTAGCACAATTGAAAAATAAAAACATCGGCATCCTGATTACCGACCACAATGTTCAGGAAACGCTTGCTATCACCGATAAAACCTATTTAATGTTTGAAGGTGGGATTCTAAAAGCCGGTGTTCCAGAAGAATTGGTAGAAGATGAAATGGTAAGAAGAGTTTATCTTGGTCAAAACTTTGAACTTCGAAAAAAGAAATTGGAATTTTAGAAATGCCAACCAACCACCAACAGGAAGAACTTTGGAGAAAAGATGCTAAAAATTGGAAATTAGGATTGTTTTACCATAATAAAGCAGACCAAAGAATCATTGTTGAAAAAAGAAATCCTGCTTTTGGAATCACTTTTAATTTTGCTCACGGAAAAACATATCTCTATTTACTTGGAATGCTCTTGTTTTTTGGATTTATCGTTTTTGTAATTACCTATTTCGGAAAATAATCACTTTGATTTAGTAAACTGCTTGAGCATTATTGGTGTTCCATTGAAAATATTCAAATCCACATTTTCATAAATCCCTTCCACAACTGCTTTCTCTGTAAACTGCCAAAACAACCAATCGTCTTTAATGTTTTCTTCAAAAAAATTATAATTGGCAATCCAAAAAGAATATTCTGAAAATTCATCTCTCAAAAAATCAGAATAATAACGCTCACCAGAATAAATTATAGGCTTAATTTTATAATGTGATTCTACTCTATCCAACCAACGCTTTAAACCAATTTTTAATTTTGCAATAGATTGACTTTCGGGCATTTGCTCAATATCAAGAATTGGTGGTAAATCGCCTTTTTGAAGCGAAACGGTTCTGATAAAATTATCAGCTTGTGCAATCGAATTCTCATTTGGACGATAATAATGATAAGCACCACGAATTAAATGATGTTTCTTGGTAGAATTCCAGTTGGTTTTAAACCGAGAATCTACTTTGTCTTTTCCAGCTGTAGCCCTAATAAACACAAAATGTAGCGGAAACTTATGTTCCACTGAATCAATTTCTTTCCAGTTTATTTCTCCTTGGTATTCGGATACATCAAAGCCAAAAGTTTTATCCTCATGTTTTGTCAATACCTGATGAATTCTGGCTTGAGCAACTTTATCAATGGTTGTTCCAGAGTTTCTTTTTGAATTTATATAAAAAGAAATAGCATCTCGATAATGGTAAGCCATTATAGAAAATAAAATCAAAACGAGTACTAAAATTGATTTTCCTAAAGGAAATTTTGCTTTAGGTTTGATTGCATTTTTACGTCTAAAAGATGGCTTTTTGACTTTAGCTTTTACCATTGAATTATTTCTATTTACTTTCTTTAGAAATTAAATTATTCACAACTGATAATAATACGTAACTAATAATTATCAACGGAACAGCTAGAATTTGTAAAAACACTAGTAACAAAACAGAAAACAACAAAAAGAAAAGTTGGAATTTATATTTAGCAACACTAAAGTTTTTTATTTTTAAAGAGAATAATGGGATTTCAGCATTCATAATATATGCACTAATAAAAGTTATCATCAATAAAAACCATTCGTTATGCAATAATTCCACAATAGAATTATTTGTATAGTTTTTAAAAACCAACGGTAAACTAGTAATAAACAATGCATTTGCAGGCGTTGGCAAACCTATAAAAGAATCAGACTGTCGAGTATCAATATTGAATTTTGCCAATCGGTAACAAGCACCAAGTGTAATGATAAATCCTAAAAAAGGTAAATAATCTTCAAAACCTATGGAATTGTATTTTTTTATCATTTGAAACATAACAAAACCTGGAACAACACCACTTGTTACCATATCTGCAAGTGAATCCAGTTGAACGCCTAATGGACCAGCTACATCGAATTTACGAGCAAAAAAACCATCAAAAAAATCAAAGAAAATACCTAAACAAACAAAGTAAAATGCTAATTCGAAGTTAAATTCTGCTACAAAAACCAAAGCAACGCAACCACTAAACAAATTAAGCATCGTAAACATATTGGGAATCTGCGCTTTGATGTTCATATTTTATTGGTGTTTATTTTTAAAATTTTTACAAATTTAATACAATATGTTTACCCTTTCTGCGTTTTATATTAGAGATTTTTATATGATATTTGTAAAAAGAAAAATTGCATTGAAAAAAAGACTTCCATTATTGCTATTGTTTTTTAGCGTATTAACTCATGCTCAGTCTATTAGAAAGTATTCTAATGAATTTATGAATATAGGAGTTGATGCTGCTGCGCTTGGAATGTCAAATGCAGTTACAGCTTCTACTAATAATGTAAATTCAGGATATTGGAATCCAGCGGGTTTACTTTCCATTGAAGATTCGGAAGCATCGTTGATGCACGCAAGTTATTTTGCCAATATTGCACAATATGACTATGCTGCTTATGCTAAGAAAATTGACGATAGAAGTGCTTGGGGAATTTCTCTAATTCGTTTTGGTGTAGATGATATTTTAAACACTACCCAACTTATAGACAGCCAGGGTAATATTGATTACAACAGAATCAGCCTTTTTTCAACGGCCGATTATGGAATGACTTTTTCTTATGCCAGGAAATCACAATTAAAAGAAATTCAATATGGTGTAAATGCTAAAGTTATTCGAAGAATAATCGGAGATTTTGCCAGTTCTTGGGGATTTGGAATTGATGCTGGAATTAAATTTGAACGCGATAGTTGGAAGTTTGGTGTGATGCTTCGCGATATAACGACGACCTACAATATTTGGAATATTGATGAAGAGAAATACAATCAAATCAAAGATGCAGTAGCAGGTCAAAATCAGGAAGCTCCCGAAAGTACTGAAATTACAGCTCCAAAAGCACAACTTGGTATTGCGAAATTATTTGAATTTCATTATGATTATACTCTTTTGGCCGCGGTAAATCTTAACATGCAATTTGCCCGAACCAATGATGTTTTCGCTTCAGAAGCAGTAAGTATTGATCCAGCCGTTGGTTTTGAATTTGGTTACACGGATTTGGTTTTTCTTCGTGCTGGAGTTGGAAATTTTCAAAACGTGGAACAAATTGATGGTTCTAAAAAAATAAATTTTCAACCTAACATTGGATTAGGTTTTAAATATAAAGGCATTCAAATTGATTATGCCTTAACCGATTTAGGCGACCAAAGTGCTGCTTTATATTCTAATATCTTTTCAGTAAAAGTAGATTTAAGTATTTTTAGATAACTTCATTATGAAAAAAAAAATATTTCTTTTATTTCTATTTTTATGTAGCGCATTTTCTTTTTCGCAAAATCCTCAACTTTCTGAAAATACTCAAATCAGCATTTTAACATGTGGTCGTGGAGAAGAATTATATTCAACGTTTGGTCATACTGCATTGCGAATTAAAGACGAAACAAATCAATTGGATATTGTTTACAACTACGGAATGTTTGATTTTAGGACTGAAAATTTTTATTTAAAATTTGTAAAAGGTGATTTACAATACTTTATGAACGTTACATCGTTTGAAGATTTTATCCTTGAATATCAAATGGATAAAAGAGAAGTTGTTGAACAAACATTAGATTTATCGATTACAAAAAAACAAGAACTTTTCAATCTATTAAATAATAATTTATTTTCAACCGAAAAATATTATACCTACAAATTTATTGATAGAAACTGTACTACGATGGTTGCCAATAAATTAAATGAAATTTATAAAGAAATCCATTTTGAAAAAGTAGATGACAAAACTATTAGCTATCGTAAACTTTTGTACCCCTATTTTGATAATTATTTTTGGTATAAACTAGGGATTAATATCGTTTTTGGGTTGAAAACAGACACCGACGCTGAGAAACTTTTTTTACCAAAAGAACTTTTAAACAGTATTGATAAAGCTAAAATTAATGGAAAATTGATAGTTTTATCTAAAAACACTATCGTTAAGGGAGAAACCGTTCAACCAAAATTTTCTTTTTTGAATAGTATCTATGTTATTATTATAAGTTTATTAATTTTAATATTACTAAACTCTAAAATTCTATTTAAGACTTACCTATTTATAAATGGTTTATTGGGATTACTTCTTTGTTTAATTGGTTTCTATTCGCAACATCAAGAAGTATTATGGAATTACAATGCCTTGTTATTTAACCCTTTATTCATTTTAATACCTTTCATTAATAGAAATTTATCGAGAAAAATCACATTAACTTCTTTATTATTGTTGCTTATTTATTGCATGGCAATGCTTACTAAGCCACATTTAATAATTATGTTGCCTTTTATTATTACAAACTTATATATTTTGATAAAATTGAACGGAAGAAACCCTATTCAATTATTGACCTCTATAAAAAAGAACCGTGCTTAAGGTTTTAAAGATAATGTTGAAATCTAGAAATAAACTTCGGTGTTTGATATAATATAAATCATATTGAAGTTTTATCAAACTATCATCAATGGTCTCACCATAAGAATAATTTACTTGTGCCCATCCAGTTAACCCTGGTTTTATTACATGTCTAGTTTCATAAAAAGGCATTCTTTCTGCAATTTCTTTCACAAATATTGGTCGTTCAGGTCGAGGTCCAATGACTGCCATTTCGCCTTTAAAGATATTGATAAATTGTGGAAATTCATCAATTCTTGATTTTCTAAGTATTTTTCCAAATGGTGTAATTCTCGAGTCATTGGAAGTTGCAAAAACAGCACCTTGTTGTTCTGCGTTTTTAACCATCGTTCTAAATTTTACAATATTGAACACCTTTCCATTTTTTCCGACACGCTCTTGCTTGTAAAAAAGTTTTCCTTTATTCCAAAAAGCATTACAAACAATAACGAAAGGTATTAAAGCTATCCCAACTGCCAATCCTATTAGTGATAGCAGTATTTCTAAGAACCTAACAACCAATAAGTAAAGGTGATTTTGATTGCTTCTGCTAAATGGAAAATACCTATAGAAATCTCTAGAAACATATTGCACAGGAATTCGTTGCGTAATACTTTCATAAACTTGAGTATATTCCCTAATTATAAATCCATTTTCTAAAATTGTAATCAATTGATTGTAAAGTTCAACTGTTATGCCGTCTGTTTTTTGAGAAGCAACTACAATTTCTGAAATTGAATTTTTACTAACAAAGTTTCTAAGATTACTGATTGGAATATTTTTTATCAAAATAGTGTCATTTCTATCGGAATTACTATCAGAATTTACAAATCCTAAAACTTTATAATGAGGATCAACACTTTCTAATCCGTTTACCAATTCTTGTACTTGGTCTTGATCACAAACCAAAATTACTTTTTTAACAAAACGATTGGAGGCAAAAAAACGAACATAAATCATTCGCCAAATAAAAAGTGCGCCAAATATAGCTAAGAAAAAAATTAAAATCTGAATACGATTTGATGGTAGAACAGGTGTATAAATTGGTGTTAATAAATACAATAAAACCGTGGTAGAACTTGTGAGAATGCTACTTTTAATAATTTGAAATTGATTACTGGCTACTTGTAGATTATACATTTCAAAAACAGATCCAATAAAAAGAAGGTATATTCCAAGAACAATCGTCCAATAGAAATTTGTAGTTGAAATGTTGAAATAATCAAATTTAAAAATTAAGCTAACGAAGTACAAAGACAAAAAGACAGAAAGCACATCAAACAATCTTAATAATATTTTTCGTTCAGAAATTTCAAAATGTATCTCTTTTTTTTTCATATTAAAAATATTATTCGCAAGTTAGCAAATATTGTTATTTATTCTAATAATTCCATCCAATCCTTTTTAATTATTTCCCAATCAAAGGTTTTAACTACTTCATAAGCAGTTGCAATTACTTTTTTTGCATGATTTTTATCCATAAATATTTTGTCAACATTATTGACCATTCCATCTAAATCATCATCATCACTCAGATAACCTGTTTTATAATGTTCTAATAAATAGGGTATTCCGCCAACATTTGTTGAAACAATTGGAAATCCTAATGCCATAGCTTCAATAACACTAATTGGTGTATTATCAAAATGCGTAGTGTTTATAAAAACATTATGGTTTTCTGATAAAGTTATCCATTCCTCTTTTGACAACTTACCTGTAATAGTAACGTTAACATTATTTTCTTCAGCAAATCTAATTGTTTCTTCATAGCTTTCGTCTTTTTTTGGACCTATCATGCATAAAGAAGCATTAGGATATTTTTTTTTAAGTTTAATTATTACTTTAACGGCTAGAATTGGATTATAAATTTTAGCAAAAGACCTAACCCACAAAAGTTTTGGGTAATCAATAGTTTTTTCAACAAATGGATAATTTTTAATTTCAATTGTATTTGGAATATAAGTCAAATTATTAAAGCCAACTTTTTTAAAGGCTTCATATAAATAATAAGAAGGTGCGATATTTGTATAGGCATTTTTAAAAATTAATTTGCTTAAATATGGACTTCTATTAATTCTATTTGGTAAATCACCACCATGAAGCTTTGGTATGTATTTAATTTTTAATATTCTACACAATTGAGAAATTATTATTGCATACCAAAAATTTTTCGTGCTATATGTATCAATCAAAACATAATCCACTTCTCTAGAATGTTTGAAAGTCTTAAAAATCATATCTATCATTCTAATAAATATATTTTTTTTAGATGATGCATAAAACACTGTATAGCCTTCCAACTCCAAAAACATACCTAAAGTTTCTATAGAAGTTGCTGTATTTCCATGAGATGAAAGTTTGTTACCTATGTATAGTATCTTTTTCATAAAAATAAAGCTTTAATAAAGAGAGCGAATAAACAAATGCTGGCGCAGCAATTCTCATAGCTGCATGATTAATAGTTAGCAACCAAAACCCTAAAAAACAAAAAATAAAAATATGTTGTTTATTGTCAAAATATAGAAAAATAGGTGTTAGAAAAAGAATGAATAATCCCAAAATTCCACATAATCCATGCTCGGCTAACATTCTAGTAATTTCATTATGTGAAGCAATTTTTTGTCCACCTGTTTCAACTTCTCTTATCTCCATTCCTTTTCCTGGGCCTACTCCAAATATAGGATGTTCAAGAAATGCATTAAACTCAGATTCAAAAATATCCTCTCTACCAGTTAATTGACTTGATTTAGATTTTCCAACTGCATCTTCGTTTGCATAGCGTTTATTTATTAGTCCACCTGTTTCATTTGTTGTATAAATCCAAGTAAAAGAAAATATTAAAAAAATAGAAAAAATTAAAAAATTTAGTTTCATTTTCCCGCTTGATTTTGTCAATCGATATATGAAAACTAATAATACTATTATCATAAATAATCCTGTAATCATTCCGCCACGTGAAAAAGTCAATAAGCCTCTAAAAGAGATATTAAAAGCTAAAATCAAATTTATCACAAATATCAATTTAGAATTTGATTGAAGTAATAAACGGGATGTAAATATGAACATTCCAAGTCCAAGAATAGTGGAAACTTGATTAGGCCCAAAACCTCCTGAGGTATGCGAATTAGAACCCGTTCCAATCAATATCTCCTTCAAATCAGGTGTATATAAAATCAAGTAAACTGTAGTCGATATTATTGGCAATCCAATTGCAAGTAAAACATTAGACAACTGATTAAAGGATATTTTTCTATTATAACAGTAGATTCCCGAAATCCCTAAACAAATTGGTCCAGAAACATTGAAAAGAATGGTTTTTCGAATATCTGTTGTCAAATTCAAAGTTTCTGTGGCTACTAAAATACCAGGAATAATCAACAATAAAAACAGCCACATTGGTATAGCGTTTTTTGAAAAACCGCTATAATAAAACCCTATAAACATGAAAAGGATAACACCATATTTGGAAAATTCATAAAAAAAGTTTCCATTGGTCATTCTTAATAATACTTCACTCCCAACAATGTATCCAGCAACTAGAAGAATATTATTCTCTCTATTCATAGTCTTTAGCACATAATATAAGCCAAATACTATTATGCAAATAGTGTATAGTTTTGCAAGTGATGGTATTAAGAAAATTATTAAACCAATAAAAACGTGTAAACCAATTAATAAAATATAATTTTTATCTTTAATTTCCATTTATAAAGTTTTAATCCAATTAAAATATTGATTTAAAATAGCTTTTTCAGAATTGTTTAAATCTACGGTAATTTTAAGATTTTCGCCCAAAGAGTCTCTCAATTTTGGATTTTCAATAAGTTTTAAAATTGCAGAATTAAATTTTTCAACATCATTAACAGGAACTAGGATGCCATTTTTATCATTTTTAATAATCAAAGGAATCTCTCCCACTTCTGTTGAAATTACAGGTTTGGATAAAAGCCCAAATTCTAATAATGCAACGGGTAGTCCTTCTGAGCTGGAAGAAAAAACACAAATAGTTGCTTGATTGATTATATTGTAGGTGTCGTTTTTTGAACCATATATATACACTTGGTTATCAAGATTTTCTTGTTGAATAGTGGCTTTAAGCTTTGCAGAATAATCATCTTGAAAATCTTTTCCAACAAGATGAATGGTCCAATCTGGATATGTTTCTTTGAGTTTTTTAGCAACTTGCAGTAAATAAAATTGATTCTTTTGATAACGTAAATTAGCTAAACATAATATTCGTTTTCCTTCCACACCTTTTAGATTTGTTTCACTTTTAATTTCCCTATCAATTGAAGTAAAATTTGGCAAATAAATTACATTTTTACAGTTTAATTCTTTTATTGCCCAATTTTTAAGTTGGTAGTTAACAGTTATTATTCCTTTAAAAAAAAAGGATGCAATTTTTAAAGCAAATGATTTTCTGGAACTTAAAAATTCGCTTAAACCATTATGATCATGCCAAATTATTGCTATCTTAAAATAAACTAATTTTACTAATAAGGCCGTAAAATAAGAACTACTATGTGGTTGTAAATGTGTGATTTTATTTTCTTTACAATATTTCTTTAAGGTTAAAACAGCCTTAAGGTCTATTGTTTTTTTTCTGTTCAAAAAAATGTATGAAACATTTGGATGAATTTGATATTTTAAATTTCCTTCTTTTCGCGTAGCAACGATTCCCGAAAAATCAATATGATTTGCCAGAGCATTTGCATAATTGATGGCCATTTTTTCGGCACCTCCAACATCCAGTGAATCTATAATCTGTGCTATTCTCATCAAATTACTAGTTTTTTAATTTCTGCTTCAAAATAATCTAAAGTGTATTTTCTTGACCAGTTTACTGCATTTTGAATTTTTTCTTGATATAAAATTTCATTTAAAAGAATGTTTTTAATTTCATCACTATCTTTTTCTAAATCCATTGTCAATAAAATTCCTCTTTGACCATTATCCAACATATTTGGAATACACGATACTTTTGTTGCAATTGGCAAACATTTCCAAAACATTCCTTCTGCTAATACTTTTGGCCAACCTTCACTTTTTGATGGTAAAACAACAAAATGACTTTTTTGATATGCCAATTTAATTTCATCTTTATTTTTATTTCCAAATAAGCTAATGAAAGTAGAAAGTTGATTTTTTTGAATATAATCATTTAATTTATCAAATTCCAAACCATTCCCAAAGATGGAAAGAGTTACATTAAAACTCATTTCATGTAATTTTTCAATCAATTGAATTGCATATAATGGATTTTTTCCAGAAGTTAAACTACCAACAAAAATAAAATTTATTACACTGTCAAAGTCTTTTTTTGGAATTTCAACAGCATCAACACCATAGTAACTGGCTGTAAAAAAAGGCTTTATGTTTTTTGAACTGTTTTCCCACTCACCATAAACTAATACGGTCATGTTTTTGGTTATAAACGTATTGTTCAAAATCCATTTTTGTATTCTATAGCTTAAAGGTTGTTTCGCTTTTAAATCCCAATTTCCTGCGTATTTAGCAGTCTTTTTTTTTGAAGGAAAAAAAAGTTGAATTATGCAGCCCAATAAACCCATATTTCCTGGACAACGCAAATGAATATGGTCTGAATGCAACATAGCACTATAAATATTGATTATTATATTAGGCAGTTGAAATAGTGTTTTAAAGACATTCATTACATTTAAGAAATTAAAAGCAGCTACTTTTTTAAAATTGATATTTGATTCCAAATAAAATTCGTCAATAGCCGTTTTATGCTTTAAATTTAATGGAGCAACTACTATTAATTTATCAACATTTTTTAACCAAATATTCATTTCACGAACATAAGGTGAATATGCATAAAATAAATTATTTTGATAACCATGATTTACATGTGTTATAATACAAAAAGTCATAAGTTAAGTACTAATCTTTGGTTTGTTAAAAAATAAACTAAACCAACCTATTGTTCTTCCAATTGATTCGGTAAAAGCTTCTTTTCTTTTAGAAGTGGTAAATATATTGCTAAATCGAGTAAATGTTAATAACAGTATTATTATATTCCATTTTAATATAGATTTAAAAGATGGTTTTGGATATTTAACTCGCCAAACATACCATCCATTTCTAACTACCATTTTACCATATTGATATTTATTTGGTCTTCCTGAATGGTCATGAAAATGACCTAGTTGTGCCTTTGTGTTGACATATAATTTTCCAGTTTTAGAAAGACGTAAAGTAAAATCGGCATCTTCATATAAACCATAACCTTCAAAATAAGTTGAAAATTGAAATTGATTGAAAACGACTTTTTTAAAAGAAGAAACACCTCCCATTAATTGTTCTACTTCATATATTTTTCCTGATGGTGGCAAAAAGCCAATACTTCTACCGTTAGAAAATTCGGGTAAAAAACCTGGTTTTGTATCACTGTCTAAACCTAATTTTTTTCGTAACACAAATCGGCTACCGTCTTTTCTTTTCCAACCATCAAAAAAAAATTCATTCCTTGCTGGAGTATAATTATCTGTTGTTTTCGTCCAAATTACTTCATTGTTAATATAACCTCCAACTCCCAAAGCATTTGGATAAGCAACATAGGTTTTACTAATTTCTTCAAAATAATTTGGTTCCAAAATGGTATCATCATCAAGAAAACATACTATTTCGGATTGACCTGATGTTTTTGAAATTCCGAAATTTCTTTGTTTGGTTAAACCTCTATTTTCTTTTTCTACCAAAAAATAATTCAACTTTTCAAAATAGTTCTGTTCTAAAATTATTTTAGTATCAAGATTTGTAGAACCATCCACAATGATAATCTCGTTTGGATATAGACTTTGATGCTTTATTGATTCTAATAGTTTCAATAAAGGATTAGGGCGCATATATGTACAAATAATTAATGTAAAATTCATTTATGAAGTTCTTTTTCCCAAAGCCAATAAATTTTTGGCATAAAAAACAGATTTATTAAACTGCATCAATCGATAAGGCATCTTAAAAAAACGTAAAAGAATTGCGACCTTAGAACCTTTAAACAAATAGAGGAAAAAATATTTATGCTTAAATTCTTTAACCAAATCTTCTCCAAAATGTTTATAGAAATAATACATAATTGTTGGACTCGGTTTTGGTATAATTTTTTTAACGGGTATGTTTAATTCCCATGGTTGTTGTTTTCTTTTTTTGCCAAGAATTTTTGCTTGACTTCCCCAAAAACGATAGCCACCAATTGGAGGTTTTAAATGCAAATTGGTTGAAAAAGGGTTTTGCAAAACTACAACTCCAATTTTTGTTAGTGAAAGTCCAAAATCATTATCCTCACCATAGCCGCCATCATAATTTACATCGTTACCCACTAATTTTGATACAAACTCTCTTTTAACGCAGTTGTTTGCATTATTATAAAGTTGAGCAGCACCACTTAAATATCTTTTAGTACCAAATTTTCTAAGTTTTTCATCCAAATCATTCAAATCTTGTTTTTGATGGTCTGCTCTAATATCTAATCCATTACAGGCGTCACCATTATAAGTTTGCAAAAAACGAATATGATTTTCAATATAATTATTTGGAACACGAATATCATCATCACCAAAAACAATGTAATCACCAGTAGATAATTCTATTCCTTCATTTCTAGCACGGCAGCTACCTTTTGAAGTTTGCCATTTTACAATTAATTCAAAGGGGTAATTATTTGTATTGTACAAACTTTCATCTCTTTGGTTTTCTGGTGTGGCATCAACTATTACAACTTGAGTAGGTGTATAAGTTTGTCTAGCTAAATCGTTTAATAAATTGAGTGTAAAATCTTGTCGCATCATAGTAGGTATGATGTAACTTACTTTAGGCTTTCCTTCAATTTCATTTAGTTCACGCGGATTGACAATCTCATGTTTTGTTCTAAGTGTGAATTTTTTTTTAGCATAAAAATAAGCATTCCATTCGTTAAAATTCCATATTCCTTTTCTATAAATCATAAAAAGAGAATGTTCTTTTTTAAAATTTTTTCTAAAAAAAACATACCTATCTTTTGTTGAAATCTTAATAGGATTAATTTCTTTTTCAGCAAATAATCCTTTTATATATAGCGGAATTGCACCTTGGTAACGCAAACTATTAAAACCAAAATCAAACGCTTTCATCACTGGGTTTTCAATTTCATCATCGAAACCATTTAAGGTTTCCCAAACTGATTTTCGGATAGCAAATTGATTTGGATTTATGCGCCAACTAATACATTGTTCTAATCCATCAAAATCTTTGACAAACCAAAAAAAAGTGGCAGTTTGATATACAATTTCTGGAAAGGCATTTTTATAACCTTGATCTAATGAGCTGTGCCAAATATCGCCAAAACCTTTGGAAAGCTCTTCCAATATTGAAAAATCTGGGTTTCCTGTATATAAAATTATTTCACCCGAATTGGATATAAATTCTTTAAAATTAATCATGTTTTTGATCTAAAACTTTTCTATAAAAATCTTGATTTTTTTTTGCAATTACTTGAAGGCTGAAATTTTCAACAACTTTTTGTTTTGCATTTTGACCCAAAGAATTTCTAAGTTCAAAATTGCTCATTAAATTGAGAATTTTTTCAGCGAATTCGACATGATTTTTTGGATGAACTAAAAAACCATTTTCTTCATTATCAATAATTTCAATTGCCCAACCTATATTTGAGGCTACAACCGCTTTTCCTAATGCCATTGCTTCAATCCATGAAACGGGTAAAGCCTCTGCAAAAGTTGGAAAAACACAAATCGTTGCATCGCAAATGTACTCCTTTATTTTTTCATAAGGAACGCTTCCTAGATAGTCAACATTTTTTAACGCTTCATTACTAAATAGAGTTTGCATCATCGTCCAAGTGGAAGAATTTCCTGAAATAATATCGGAAGCATCTTTTCCAATTAAAACCAGCTTTGCATTTGGGTTGTTTTTATAAACTTCATTAAAAATTAAAGGTAACTCTAGCAAACCTTTTTTCCTTATTAATGTGCCAAAATAAAGAATAATATTATTAGCTGTTTCTGTTTTTGTGTTTGTAAAATGAGAAACATCAATACTATTTGGTATAATAGTAAAATTCTTTTTCAAGTCAAATAATTGATTGGTTAAGGTTGCGGTATATTGACTCACAGAGCGAAATGCACTGGCATTTTGAAGTGCTCTTTTTTCATGGTATTTGTTTAAAAATTTCACTGGCCGATTATCCAAATGACAAAAATAAGTATCTGAACCGTGTAAACAAATTACGACTTTACAATTGGGTTTTATAAATGAAGTAATTCCAAGCCAATCTGGTGCTTCAAGAATCTCAACCTTACTTGTATTTACAAGTTTTTCTATTTTTTTTTGAGTCAAAAAACGCGAAAAACCTTTAAGTTTTACATTTTTTATAAAATGAAATGTTATATCATTTTCATAAAAAGTTTCATCTCTTTTTTGACCATAAATGAATAATTCTATTTCGTGACCTAAATCAATTAATCCTTTTGCAAGATTATAAATACTAGTACCTATTCCGCCTGAATTAACAATTTTTGGATGTGGATATTCTGAAGTTAAAAACCCTATTTTCATTTTTATACTATTGGATTTTGAATATAATACAATGACAAATCTTTATCAATAATATTCATTTTAGCAGGTAAAACACTGCTATTATTGTTAACATTTTCGGTTACAACGGTATTTGCACCAATGGTAACATTATTGCCAATAGTTATTTTTCCAAAAACACAAGCATTAGGTCCAATAAAGACACTATTGCCTATAATTGGAACACCTTTTTTTTCTCCATAATTATTTATTCCAATTGTAACTCCTTGAGAAATATTACAATTTTCTCCAATGACTGCATCACCATGAATTACTACCTGACCGAAATGACCAATATACATTCCTTTTCCAATTTGAGTTCGATAAGATATATCAAATCCATATTTTATTTTCAGTCTTCTTAACCACAAAAAATAAAAGTAAAAAAACAACCTATTTTTTCTTCTATATTTTTGGGTTAGCCTAAAAATTGTCAAAAATTTTAATCCAGGAATTGGATTTGAAATAAAAACGAAAAAAAGGACTTTGATAGTGATTTTAGAGAAACCATATCTGTTGTAATCTGCTACTAAAAATGGATTATTCATTTTTATTTATAATTTTAGCAATGGCATTCCAAATTCTTTCAGAAGCTTTTTCTGGTGGATGCTGATTAATTTTTTTGAACCACTTTTTGGCGTTTTCAATTTCCTGAAATGAATTATTAGTGATTATTGTATCAATACAATTATAGATTTCATCAGGCGAATTAATCCAATGGACAACTTCTTTGTTTGGCATTGACCTAAAATGGATATACTTATAAATTTTTTTCACACTCCAATTAGGCAAGACAGAATTTGAAACATCATAATTGATATAACAACAAGTTTTATTGTGCGAAACATAATCAAACACCATAGATGAACCCAAATTTATTACAAATTCGGTATGCAATATTGTATTTACTTGTAATTCTAAATCTTCTTTGGTTGGCAAAATCGTATTCCAGCTTTCATCAATATTTATCCATTTTGGGCTAATTGGTGTAATAACTGATTTATATTTTTCTAAAACAGTGTCAAATCGTGAAGAAAAATCAACAGGACATCTTCTAAATACTATAGAAAGGTTATGTCCGTTTTGATTTAATTTCAAGATAGCTTTTGCTGTATCTTCAAGATATACTGGATCGTTTGGTGAAGTAGTTACATCATCACCTGAGAAGCAAATATATTTTTTTGCAATATCTAATTGATTTTCTAAAAAAAAAGTCTCTTTAGTTTGAAAAATTGAAACGTCAAAATGAGGTTCAAACTGAGTAGTTCCTGTAACAATTATTTGATTTTCATTAATATGCGGATAATAATATCGTAATTGTTCTTTCATAAATTGACTCCAAACAAAGTAATAATCAGCTTCAATAATTTTTGAAGCTTTTGGTAAATTATCCCATGAGAAAATAAATGTAGCGGTCGGAATACCTAAATCTTGAGCGGCTAAAATTGGGGCAACTCCTAACATAACTCTTTGATTTGTTGAAAATATCAAATCTGGTTTTTCTTTTTTTAAGGTTTGTAAACTATCATGATAAAGTTTTGTTTTTCGTTCCAGTTTTCCAATTTTAGTTCTAATTTTTTTTAATCCTTTTTCAGAATTATACAATAGAATTAGTGTTTTTACAAAACAATATTTTAAAAAGTGGCTAGTACTATTTTTTTTAAATTTAAATCTATATCCGTTATAAATTGGGTCATTAGCTCTTTTAGCATTAAGATTTAACTCTATTTGAGTTTTTGCCCTTTTGTATATATCTGTTAATGGATGTGATTTAGCATCATTAATTTTAATTTCATTATATCCTAAATCTGTAATATCAAATGGTGTATTATTCCAAAAAAATATATCAAAGTTTTTTTCTAAACCAATTTTATGAAAATTAGTAAAAGCGAAATTTCGTAAACCAATTCCATCAGGTAAAAAAATGAAAATCTTTTTTTTATACATATTATATTTTTCTATTTTTCAATAGTTTCAAAAGTAAAAAATCATATATTAATTAAAAACTTTTCTGTTATAAAATCCTCCGTCATTTCCATTGATTCAAGACTTGCACCAGCGATATGGGGTGTAATAATTACATTGTAATTCTCATTTGACAATTCAATCAACGGATTTTGTGAAATTGCATTTTTATCAAATTCATTTTGAATCACATCAGTTGCAATCCCTTTAATTCTTCTTTTCTTAACCAATTCTGACACATATTTTTCATCCCAAATATTCCCTCTAGAAGTATTGATTATAACTGAATTACTATTCAAATAATCCAACAAAGACTTATCGACAAAACCTTTATTCTCTTTAGAATATGGAATATGGATAGATATAATATCTGCCCATTCAAATAATTCTTTTACAGTATTTACAGCTTTATATTCATTATTTAATTTTAAGACATCATAGTAAGCTATTTCCATTTGAAATGCTTTTGCAAAATTAGCTACTTGTTTACCTACTCTTCCTAAACCTAAAATTCCAATTTTTTTATGTAGGAGATTATTTCCTTTATAATTATCTCTATTCCAGTTTCCAGCTTTAACATCTTCAAAGCTTGATGGCACTTTTTTGTACAACGACAAAAGCAAAGCCCATGTATGCTCAGCAGTTGAAGGAATTGATTCTAAAAATTTAGTTTCTCCTTTTAAAGAAATTATTTTGCCCCCTATACTTTCAAAGTATTCAGTATCAACATGATCTAAACCTGTGGTTGCCGTTAAAATATATTTAAGTTTTGTTGCTTTTTTTAAAATATCAGAAGTGAATTTGAATCTAAGTCGAATAAATAATACATCAAATTCATGTATAATGTTAAGTAACTCTTTTTCATTTTGAATATC
>Ga0116182_1001055_pt1 | contig 29108 bp, 26 predicted proteins | sample AD_UKC077_MetaG_FD_89805 | JGI IMG/M metagenome (GOLD analysis project Ga0116182, IMG submission 89805) | Active sludge microbial communities of municipal wastewater-treating anaerobic digesters from USA - AD_UKC077_MetaG | ecosystem: Engineered > Bioreactor > Anaerobic > Digestate | place: USA...
CATACCATTCATGCCGCCCATGCCGGACATGCCATTCATGCCGCCCATGCCGGACATGCCATTCATGCCGCCCATGCCGGACATACCATTCATACCGCCCATGCCGGACATACCATTCATACCGCCCATGCCGGACATGCCATTCATGCCGCCCATGCCGGACATGCCACTCATGCCGCCCATACCTTGCTGGTTATAGGTACCAGGTTGAGCACAACCAACCAAGGTTAAAACGGCTGCAGCCGCAATGGACAACATACCGATCTTCATTCGCATTACTGTCATATCAAACTCCAAACTAAAAGAAAAAAACATTTGGAACAAGTTCCATTGCGTTACGTTGTCGAAGGCTGACTGCAAAAGCAGCAACCGAGACGAGGGTGATTGGCGTATCGCCAGTCGAAATGGGATAGAGCCCGAGCAGCCGCTCATTGAGTGCGAATGGGAGCAACAAACCATGCCTCCGTGTGATGCCACCCACGTAGGTCATAGGGGGCTGTCATGCCGGGGTAGGCAAGGGGCATAAACCACGCACCGGCCAGCGCGGCATCAACTACATTGCCCGGTAATGGGTCTGTTACACCGTGCAGGCGTTTGCTTAACGCCTCAGGCGTAATTCGATGCTGTTTGATGATCGGTGCATTGGCAGGACGCTGTGCCGGCGCAGAACCGGCTACGAAATCTGCGCCCTGCGCAGTGCCTGCTAAACCAAGGGCCAACATAGCCCAGACAAGAAGATTTGAGATGAGTGGCATGTTGAGGTTCGTCTGTGGCGCTTGATGCGCATGACGTACCTAACCGCACAAACTGTGCCATCAGTTCTCTACCAAAAAACATGTGAAAAAGCTGGTTTTTGGACCGCCAACTGCGTTTGGTCTGTCAAATTGACATGACAGTCTGTCGGTACCAGACAAGATGGCATAGGCTTCAGGATTCGCTGTTATCTATGCGGAGTGGACAGATGGTTCTGCGCTACTTCACAAAGAAGGCGCGATACTTCTTGACCGAATCGATCAGGTGCCCAACCCACCACAGTGTCACGAATCGGTGGATCTCCGACATCTCGAAGTTGTCAGTGGTGATGATGTCGGTGGCGAGATATTCAAACTCTTGCTGGGTCCCACGGTGTTCATCCAGTTCGGGGAAGGCGGCGCTTGAAAGCAGCGCCTCTTCGGTCGCGAAGTGCTCGCGCACGGTGGTCAGTAGTTCGCTGAAGATGGCACGAAACTCTTGCTCGGCGTCCTGCCTCGGGTTGGTGGTGCAATCGACCAGCGCATTGCATTGCGCCAGGATTGCCTTGTGCTGGTTGTCCAGGACTTCATTGCCCACACTGTAAAGCGGGTCCCATTGAACGTGATTTGGCATTTCAAAACCCAAGTGACTCCACAACGGCCACCAGATCAGCAAAGCTGGCCGCTTGAATTTTTGTAGCCAACGCGCCCTTGTCCAGACCCTCGCATTCGAAAGTGGTCATACCTACCTCGTCGGCCAGTTCACTGATTTCCAGCGGCGACATGAAGCCGATGTGGCAGATGTGGGCCAGACACAGACGTTCTGGCTCGGTGAGCTCGACCGAATGGTGTTTCAGTATTTCCATGTATCGCTCGGCGGTGCGATTGAGTTTGCCGCTAATCAGCATGGTGTTCTTTTGCCCCTGCGTCAGAATGGCAAGCGGCGGACCGAAGAAGACGTTGGTTTTGCCAACGGTGCGCGATACATCCGCTAATGACAGTGCGGGGGCAACCCAGGTAGGGTCGCCTCGCACTGGACGAGGTGAAGGCGCCTCGTCAATGTCGTCTGAAGAGTTTGCCGTCAATGGTGCACACCATGTGCTTTCTCCCAACTGCTGTCTTTCATGCCCTTGGGAAGTTGCGGGGGCGATTCGGGCGCAAGCTGGACAAAACCGCGGTTCCGGGCCCCGTCCTGCACGTTGTGTGGGTTATGGCATTCGGTACAAGTAAACCAGCGCTTCTTGCCGGTGCTGGCCCATTCGCCAATGCGCTTGCCATGGATTCCGTCGCGCCAGTCGCGCAGCTTGTCGCCGTGGCACTTGCCGCACAGTAGTTGGGGTTGGTCAAAGCTAACAGGATCCCCGAAGTTGTCCACCAGCTTGTTGCGCTGGGTGGTGTGGTGGCAACTCATGCACCAGACGCGCTCACGACCGTGCTGCAGGTTCTGAAGATCGGGAACCATTGCGGCCATGGTCGGGATCGGCGTTGGCTTATTGCTCTTCGGCAGCGTGGGTGGATTGGACTTGGGTCCCACGCCGTTATGGCATGCTGTGCCGCACATCGGCATCAGGGCAAGCTTCTCTGTGCGCGGTTTGACAACTGCCTTGCCAGCAGGGATGCTGTCCAGCTGCGGCATATGCCCCATGGGGACGGTGCCGTCAAATGGATCTCCCCACCACAGCACTGCGCCAGTTTTGGGCGAACACTTCACGTTGGGCCAACCGGGTTTGAGGTCGCGTATGGTGATTTCAGACGCACCCTTACGGCTTTCGAAACAAACGACCTCTGCCGGCGGCGAAGGATCAGAAGATGGGGGGGCAGCGGGCTTGGCAGCGGGCTGTTGCGCAAAAACGGATGGAATGATCCATAAGCCCAACGTCAGCAGCAGAGCGAGCAAGCCAAATGAAGTCTTTTTCATGGTTTTTCTCTCACTGCGATGCCTGAGCAACCGCATTGCCCTGGAACTTGATGTCGCCGAGCAGAATGCCGATGGCACCCTTGAGCAAAATGGTCAACATGAAGAAGCCCATGGCCCACAGGCCGATAGTCATCATGACCTCAATCAGGGTCGGGAAGTACTCGGTCACTTCACCAATCGGACTCGGAATGAAGCCGGGGACGATCAGCCCCATGCCTTTTTCGACCCAGATCCCGCCAAACGCCAGTACGCAGGCAATCGGAAGCAGATTTTGGTTGGTGCGGATGCTAGGCGTCAAAAACATTGCAAATGCCACGACCATGGCAATCAGCGACCCCCAAAACCAGGGAACGAGATTGGTAAGGCCATGCAGGCCAAACATCAGGTAGTACAGTCCATTAGCGTGCTCGGTGCGGGCATACAACTCGACCACGATCTCTGACAGCGACAGGAAGAGGGAGAGTCCCAGGCACCAGGTAACGATGACCGACAGCAAATTGATGGCCGCATCCTCAATCCAGAACTTGGTGTTCTTGCGAATGATCTGGAAGATCAGAATGATCAGGCACGGGCCAGCCGCAAAAGCGGTCACGATGAAGCGGATTGGCATCATGCTGTGGTGCCACATCGGGCGTGCCGGCATGGTCGCAATAAGGTACGCCGTCACGGTGTGGATGCTCAGTGCCCAGACGATGGAGATATAGATCAGGGGCATGAAGATTTTCTTGTTGACTTCGGAGCCTGAATACTTGGTGAAAAGGTAATAGAAGCCGCAGGCAAAGTTGAGCATCAAGTAGCCGTTCAGCACCAGCACGTCCCACCCCAGCATGGATCCCGGCAGGTTGTAGATGCCAATGTACGGAATCATGTGCCACAACCGGTCGGGCCTGCCCATGTGGGCAAACACAAACAACATGACCATCACCACCGCAGAAATGGCCAACATTTCACCCAGCACCGAGACTTTGTGCATCGCCTCGTTGTGGTAGACGTAGGCCGGAAAGACGATGGTGACGGCACCAGCTGCAACGCCGACCAGAAACACGAGGTTGGCAAAGTACAGGCCATCGTGAATCTGATTGGTAAGGCCGGTCACGATCAAGCCTTCAGTGTTTTGCAGATAGAAACCGTACATGGCGATACAACTCAATACGGCTAAAAGCCCCATCCAGCTGTAGAACTTGGCGCCACCCTTGAGGACATAGCGCCAGTAGTCGGGCACGAAACTGATTAACGTGTTCACGATTTGCACCTTCAATCGTAGAAGTAGAAAAATTTCGGGAACGTGTTCAACTCGGCTTTCAGGCGGAACACGTTCTTGCGGGCCAAAATCTTGCTCACTTCACTTTCCGGATCGAGCAGATTGCCGAACTTGCGCGCACCTACCGGGCACACTTCAACACAAGCCGGATAGCGACCCTGACGGGTGCGTTGCAGGCACCAGTGGCATTTTTCGACCACACCGCGCATGCGGGGCCGGTTACCCAGGTAATGGGTTACCGGGTTCATGTCTTCCTTTGGCAACACCGGCGTAGTGACGTTCATTCGCCGCGCCCAGTAGGGGCAGGCACTCATGCACATGCGGCAACCAATGCACCAGTTGTAGTCGATCACCACCGGGCCATCCGCCTCACGGTAGGTGGTGCGCACCGGGCACACCTTGACGCAGGGTGGCTTTTCACACTGCATGCAGGCGATTGGCATGTAGTTCGCGTCTTTTTCAGGGACGGCTTCGGGTTCGTAGTGGTACTGTCCTTCCAGCACGGCACCGGCGGGTGTATAGGCGTTGCCACCGACCTGAATGCCAAGACCTTCTGGGTAGCCCTGGTTCATTTTGTCGTTGGAGAACTCACCGCGCTCCATGCGCAGCACCTGTATCCACTCGATACGTTCTCCGGGTTTCTCGCCACGCGACTGGTTGTTTTCTTCTACGCAGGCTTTGACGCAACGGCGGCATCCAATGCACTTTTTGATATTCAGTGCATAACCCATGAGGACGCCGGGTGCGGCCTCGGTACCATCCACAATGACCTTCTTGTGGTACTGGGCCGAGTAGCGTTTTTCAAGCCGTGCGCGCGCTTCGGCCTTTTCCGCGTCGGTCATCAGGCGGTAGTTGCCCTGGAAATGCTCTGCCCATTCGACGGTGGCCTTCACATCGTCAGACTTGGCCATCAACGCTGCTGTGCCCATGAGCGAAGACACACTTAGCACAGCGCCACTGGCCTTCAGGAAGCCACGGCGCGACGGTTTGGTCTCAGGCAACACAGGATTTGCCGACGCCGCTGGAGTCGCGCATTGGCATGATTTCGCTCCACAAGGGGCGCTAGGGGGGGCTTCGTTATGGTTCATTCATTCTCCACTACAAAAAAGACGCCTTTAGCGCGAAATTCCAGAGCAATGGCCGCGCATGATGAAACCCATCAGGCAACACCCAACCGACCAAGGCAGAGGCGTGGTCTATTCCTGCAATGCTTAACAGGCTAGAAACATCGCATCAACCGAAAACAAGTGAGGCAGAAACCGGGTTTGTGATCGCAGCGCTAACCATCTGGAATCTGTGAGCGGTAGCACGACCTCTCGGCCATAGAGCGCGATTCAACCCTAGGCCGTCAAGCCAGAATTGGAGGCGGCTACTTGGCGCCAGCGAGCACCCAAGCCGCCAGTGTCTTGGCGTCGGCGTCGCTCAATGCGGTCTGTGGCGGCATGGGAACGGGACCGTATTTTCCACTTCCACCCGTCTTGATCGCCTTGGTCAGAACGGCCAGCGCATCTTTCTGACCGGCGTACTTCTTGGCGACTTCCTGGTAGGAGGGACCAACCAATTTTTTGTCAGCAGTGTGGCACGCCAAGCAAGCTTTTTGAGTCGCCAATGCACTGCTGGCGAAGGCTGGGGCACAAGTCAAAACAGATGCGCCGATGAGGATGTGTACGAATTTCATTGTGTTTCCAAAGAGTTTGAATCAGCAACGGGCGCAGCGGCATCTCCATGCCTCGTTGCCTAGCAGCATCTGCTTGCAATGCGCATGCCAGCAAAAGACCTTCTGTAACCCGTTGATTTCTAAGAAATATTTATTGCATCTATGCATCTGCGGGCATCGGCCATGTCAGAAAGTCAGGTCAAACCGACATGCCGCCTGTCAGACTGTCAGAGCTGAAAGAGCTCTGAGCCAATTCACAGAATCTATCGTAAGACCGCCCATTGCATCGCGGCTTTCGCTCTGAACAACCCCTGCTGGTTACTGGAACAAGTACAGCGCAATACTTGGCGGAGGCGATGGCTTGCTGCCGATGTTCGTGCGCCGGTGCAACTAGCCAGCAATGTCCACGCACGGGGCTTCTACTCGACGAAGTGATCTACACTTATCAGCGAAGAATCGACATTACGTTGTTCACGTCAATTTGCGACCGACCACGACAAGGCACGAGACTTGGCGTTGCAAATTGAACAACTAACCAGGACGTTTGCATGAGGATTTTTGGAATTGCTGGTCACTCCGGCATGGGTAAGACCACGCTGCTGGAAAAGCTGGTGCCAGAGATCGCGGCAAGAGGTTTGGTGGTGTCACTCATAAAGCACAGTCACAAAAATATCGATATTGACCGCCCGGGAAAGGACTCTTACCGCCTGCGGGAATCAGGCTGCATGGAGGTTCTGCTTCTTGGCAGTGACCGTTGGGCACTGATGCATGAAATGCGTGGCGCGCAAGAGCCCTCACTGGACTACTTACTGGACCGTATGCAGAACTGTGACCTGGTCCTTATTGAAGGTTTCAAGAGTGGCGGTTTTCCCAAGCTGGAAGTTTGGCGCGATGGTCAAAGTAAGGAAACGCTGTGGCCCGACTGGCCGGGCATTGCAGTGCTGGCCTGCGATACGCCTCTTGACGGCAAGGGACTACCCATCCTGGATCTGGCGGACACGAGCTCAATCGCCGACTTTGTTCTGCAGCATGCAGTTGCGCGTTAACGGTTCGCGATCAGCAAACGTCAGTTTGTCGCTGGATTCAAGTCCCACTAATCGCCTGATGGAGAATTGGACCGCCTGGCGCTGTCAAGCGAACAGCATGCGGAAGTGATTGTGATTTGCTACAAATTCAATAGCAACAAAATCACTGTTTAATTGGTGCCTGGGGCCGGAATCGAACCGGCACGCCTTGCGGCGGGGGGTGAGCCCATGGGCGATTCTAAGCTGGGTGCGGCCTGCAGGCCGATTACTTCCGCATATATTCCACACTTAGATTCACCTTTCTATCTCTCAGGGTGTGGTAGTGCGGGAGCGATTTATCGCACTGCTTTGAGCTCTGTTCCTTTTGTCCGGTAATGCTTCGCAGTCAGGGCTTTACTGCTGTGCTGCAACAGTTTCGACGCCTCGTCTACATCGTCGGCCAAGTCGGCAGCGCGCTTGCGGGTATCGCGCAGGAACATGGCCTTGATGTCGTCGGCCAGTTTGGGGTTCGCGGCGGCGGCCTTGATGCGGGCGTCGTCGTACCGTGCGCGCAGCATGGACGCCGACACGGCCCGACCGGTCTTGGTGGTGAGCAGCATCACGCTGTCCACGTTGCCCCTGCGTTCAATGAGGGCAGTTAGCACGGGGGACTTCTCCACCACGAAGTAATCCCACTTGCCGGTCTTACCTGCGCGAAACCGAAGCCTGCCATCGACAGGCATGCGGACGGTGCGCGCGTCAGTGAGTCGCATGCCCGTGGTGGTGGCGATGTCCATGCAGTCCCGCAGAACCTGATCTGCGTGCTCATACACCGCATTGAAAAGTTCGGTGGTGACTTCGAACTCGCGGGCCTGCTCGGGGTTTTTCCACCCCTTGACGCCAGCAGCGGGCCAAGGCTTTTCGGTCATCCCCCACAGCAGCGCCTTGCCCCAGATCACTGAAAGCAGCGCCAGCTCACGATTGCCTTGGGTCTTGGCAGTGCGGTTGTCCAGATACTGGCGCAGCACAGGCAAGGTGATCTCATGCCATCCGGCTTTGCCGAATACCGGTTCGAGTTGGCGCAAGTTCTTCTTGTATCCCTTGATGGTTTCGGCGCTGGTATAGGTGGGCAGCACCTTCTCGACAAAACGGTCGATGGCCTCCTGCACCCGGCCCTTGGTCAATGGCAGGTGGTTGGCCAGCTTCTCCCACTGCTGGACCGCAGCAGCGTGGTCGCGACCCAGCGCGACGTCGGGCTTGCCGGTGCCGCGCATGTCGTACCAGTAGGACACCCACACCTGGCCGCCCTTGCCCTTACGAGTGTGCGAGCGCAGCCGTGGGTACTTAGACTTTTTCATTTCACTGCCGCCAAATTGAGGCCAGAACTAACAACTGTACGCCCTTCAAGCCACGCCTGCACATGCACGCGAGAAACAATCACGCGACGGCCATCCAACCGGTGCGGGAGTGCGCGCTCCTTGAGCCATGACGCCTGGCTTGTGGGTCGAGCGAATCCGGTGAGCTGGTGCAGTTCAGCGGGTGTTAGATATTCAATTGTCATTTGACACCTGCAGCCAATGTGTGCGTAACTGTGTTCATGCGAATTCGGAGTGCTTGGTAACGAATTTTTTTCCTTCAAGCTCAATTCTGCGGCCAATTGAACATCCACTTTTATCGTGATAAGCGGGGGAATTGACTACTTTCAGGAAGCAAATTTTGTTAACTCGGCTTTAAGTCTTTAATCAGCTTGATCCATTTGAGTTCGCAAATTCCACTCAAAACTCACCCATCTGGGTGATGTTCACAAAGTTGTTGATTCCAAATGAAATCCGGGCCTCAACACGCAGAAAACTCGGAGCAAATTTTGAACTCCGCTCGGCGTACCGGGAATAGTCGTTCAATGTCACGGACACATGAGTTCATTGGCCGGAAAAAAGGCTAGAGCCACCACATTTTGATGGAGTATCAACATCCCTGCCATCCGCGCCCAGTTAAACTGGAACTTCAAGTTTCAGGGACGTAGCAAATGAAAAAAAAATGGCTGCTTGCACTGTTGATTAGTGTGGGCTTGGGGGGGGCGCAAGCCGGCCCGTATTTCACAAACAAGGAGGGCAACCAAATATGGGACAAAGCTACTGGCCTAATCTGGATGCGCTGCAGCTTAGGACAAACTTGGGATGCTAAAGACTGCCGTGGAGATGCGAGTAGGTTTGGCTTCTCAGGCGCACAGCAGACATCAAAAGATTTGAATGCTCAAGGTGGTTATGGGGGAGTCAATGATTGGCAACTGCCGACTATTCGGCAACTCGCATCGTTAATAAATTGTTCATCAAGCGGCGCTTTGAAAATGAGCGAAAACGTTGGTGATGGTGGTGATGGTATTGCCCACGGTTGTCCAGATGGCAGTGCAACTCCGACGATTGATGCAAATGCGTTTCCTTCTACATGGGCGTACCACTATTGGACCTCTACGCGGAGTGATAAAGCTTGGAGCGTTGGTTTTCATGGTGGCTGGGTGACGAACACTTGGGTAAGTAGTAACTCATACCCTGCATACTCAGTTCGTTTGGTACGGTCAATTCAGCTATCAAGGGATGAAGCGAATTCCATATTCATTGTTGATATTAATGCAAGAAATCGGGCTGACATATCTCGTGCGGAGGCAGAACGTAAGAATGCAGTAGCCCGTGAAGATGCTGAAAGAAAAACTGCAATTACGAAAAAGCGCGATGCGATCAATGCTGCTGTTTCTAGAGGGCCGCAGCAGTTATATTTATTAGCAGGCCAGTCTCAGCGCGGTAAAACCGTAGAAATCAATTCAGTTATTTTTAATACAACTGAACTTTACGAACTAATCATAGAGAAATTTCCAACTAGTGAGTTTGCAGTAAAGGCAACAGATCAACTTACAGCAATGGAGCGTAGCCAGAATAGCAGTCAACATCAGCGCAATACTTCTAGGCAAGTTTGCGAGGCACAAAAAGCAACATGTATTGCTAGTTGCCCGCGATTTATAAATTCGTTGCGAGAGCGAACTGATTTTCCAGAAACTGCTTGTGCTAATCAATGCAAATCTGTGAACTGCAACTGAGACCCTGGCGAGTTAGGCCTCAAGGACTATCGCTTTCAATAATGTCGAATTTCTATACGATTCCGAGCTTCCTAAACTCTCGGTGTGGGACTGTCTGAATTACTGTGTGTGAGGCGAGATTGCCTGCTGACCTGCAATCCCTCAGCCGTTATATCCGGCTCCATGCCGCTGGAGATTCGGCGCAGCAAATGCCCTTGCGTATCGCAGTACCTGATGACCATTCACGCAATGCGTGCTGGCCGTGGAGGGTTAGTGTTTGGCTAGGGTGAAATAGGGGCGACTGCATTTGAATGGTGGCGTTTGCTCAAGTATCAGCAGCACGACTTGATGGCAGTCTTTCCCTGAGAGCGGCATCTTGCTGAAACCATGCCATGTGGACTTGCATGAGCGTGGTCCAACGGGCCTTGGTCTGCACATACAGGCCTTCCGAAAAACACCAGCTACCGCAAAGATACCGGCACCGTAGCCTATATGCTCAAGCCCCTTGCGCTGGTCGTCTTGGGGGTATTGCTTGCGCAACACATCCAAGGGTATGCGCACCAGTGATGTGTAAAGCGCGGGTAGGACCAGTGCCGCGAGTAAGAGGGGGAGCACCGCCACTAGGGGCCGCTGCCACCAATGCAAGCGTTCAAAAAGTTGAATAATGGTTTCCATGCACTTAGTCCTCAAGGAAGCGTGCGCATAACCCGAAAGCCATACGTGTAGTAACAGTGATTTCCGCCGTACTCCCAATCACGCATGGCGCTGCGCAGGTATTTGGCATCGTTGTGCCAGCCGCCGCCACGGAGCACCCGATAGTCTTGGTCACCATCATCCCAGGCGGTGTCACCAGTTAAAGGTGCTTGGTCGTAGTTATCGTGCCAAGTGTCTTGCACCCATTCCCATATGTTGCCGTGCATGTCGTGAAGGCCCCAGGGGTTGGCGGGGTAGCTGCCTACATCAACATAGCCAATCGGGTGGCCAGCAAGGACAGTGTCTTTGCCATAGAGTTGCTTGCCGAAGTTTGCTTGGCTTGTGCTGATGGTGTCAGCCGTGCTGTATGCCGTGGTGGTGCCTGCGCGGCAGGCATATTCCCACTGCGCCTCGGTGGGCAAGCCATAGCTCGAGCCCAGTTGCTCACTGAGCCAGCGCGTGTAGGCTTGTCCGTGATGCCAGCTGACATTGACCATGGGTTTTTTGCTGCGCCTATCGCGGTCATCCACGTCCGTCCCATCCGCGTTGGCTGTGGCTTCAATAAAGCGGGCGAATTGCTGCCGGGTGACGGGCGTTTGTGCCAAGGCAAAAGGGCGCTCGATAACTACGCGATGGCGAGGCCTTTCGCACGCCTGGCTGTCAGGCTCGCCCTCCTCCGAACCCATCCAGAATTCACCAGCGGGGACAACCACCATGGTGGGTGCCCAATCGGCATCTTGAAATACCTGACCAGGTTGTAAACGTTTCTCTGTAAGCATGGGTCTTTGGCTTTCAGTCGTATTGCGCGCCAGATGTAGCTCGACGCTAAGGCCTGGCTTTTTGAACCAGTATTTGCTTTGCCATTTCCAGCGAGGATGCCGCTTGTAAGTACATGGCTGCGATCTGCTTTTTGAATGTCTCGTTTTTTGTGATCTGCGCTTTGAGCGCATTGGCTGATTCAAGATGGTTGTTCGCAAGGTCAAGCAGTCTTTCGCTATCCGCTTTGCTGGTGAACTTTTCGCCCTGTTCTTTCCGTCCCAGAAAGTCATTAATTGGCGACCTCACTTCAGTCGATGTACTTTGACTTTCCATGACTATGCTCACAAAGTCGGCATTCTTTAGAGGGGCGCGGTCATCATAGGCAAATAGGCTAAGTTGCACTAATCCTAAAACGACACCGATATGTTCTCTGGCCAAATTTACGTTGGTGAGTTCCCGTTCGCGTTCGGCGACTGCTCGTTCTTTTTCAGCGACTCTCAGTTTCTTCAGGAATAAATCAGCTTCGCCATTGATTACGGATCACATTCAGGATCAATCACTATTCCATCCATGCATTCCAGTCACAGAGATGAATTCATTTTGAGTTGATTAACTTTATTGGACTTAGCGACGTCATGATTATCCCAATAATCATTACGTGCTATTAATTCAACTAAATCGACGGTTCCAATTCGATTGCCAGTTCGGCAGTTTTTGTGAATGCATTTCACAACGTGCGCGTGGCTATGACGATCGCGCAGCATAGCCCGGATAACGCAGTGGGTGTGCCTCTGCCTACGGTTGCTACAAGACCCAAAGTCGGGCGTCCCATGGGCGCCAAGGCCAGGGTGGTGCGGGACAGCAGGTCGCTTGGCGTTCACCACTTTGCCTTTGTGCGCTCCAGTCTGCTAGGCCTGGATCTGGCCGAGTCCTTTGAGCGCTACATGGCATGGAGTGAGACCACCACCGACCTGCGCTACGTGCAGAACCGGCGTGAAGCGCTCCTGAAGCAAATCATCGAAGCCGGTCGCCAGAGGGATGCGACATTGCCAGCCCATTCCAAGATCACCCATTTATTGGACCTGCTGCGCAGTGATGCCGCGCCGCCCAAGGTGGTGGAGTTGCCCAGTCTGGCAGAGTGGATGGAAGCCGAGGGGATGGACCCCGATGGTTGGAGTGAGGCCGAGATGCTGGCCGAATACAAAGTCCATTTTGGACTGGACAATGCCGATGCCATGGAGGTGGCCCAGGGGAGCAAAGACCCGGTAGGCGAGCGGGTGCGGGCACTCAACCACTTGGAAACGGTGCTCTCCGTGATCCCTGCAGCGACGGACCGCTTGGAATCCTGGTTTGCCCGTCCGGTGGTGAAGTGCCTGCGCAACATGGGCATCATCACCCTGGGTGACCTGGTGAACTTCATCAATGTCTACGGCTACCGCTGGTACTCGCGCATCAAAGGCTTTGGTGCCCAACGTGCCAAGCAGGTGCTGCATTGGCTCATCCTGGAACAGGACCATCTCAAGGTTCTGGTATCGGGCAACGTGCACGAACCCAAGTCCAAACAGGCATTGCGGGTATCCGCCATGCTGCCTGCGGTCGGCGTGCAATCACTGGCACTGACCCAGTTTGGTGCAGGAACACTGGTGGCAAGCGCCCTGGGGCAGATGCAAAGCACAGCAAGCCTGGGTGGAGAACGGGGTGAATTCCGCAGCCACATGGCCAACACGCTGGGTGCCCGTAATGACCTGGAGGCCGTCAATGCCTGGCTGAGTCGGTTCAACGAGAAACCTTCTACTTTGCGCAGTTACCGCAAAGAGGTCGAGCGTTTCCTGTTGTGGTGTGCCCAGGTCCTCCATAAGCCTTTGTCGTCCGTCACGTCACCGGATTGCCAGAGGTACCGGGAATTCTTGCAGGCAGTGCCGCGGACATGGATTGAACCTGCACCCCTGAAACGGACCGATCCAGGGTGGCGCGCGTTTCGAGCGCAGCCCAGCCCAGCATCGCAGAAGCAGGCTTTGGTGATTTTGCAAACGCTGTTTGGCGGACTGGTGGAGGCGGGTTACCTGGTGGCCAATCCCATGCGGTCACTCATGAAAAGCTTCAGCCTGCCCACTTCCAAAATGGACATCACGCGCTCCTTTACCGAAGCAGAGTGGCAACATGTCTTGCGATGTCTTGGCAGTCTCCCTGACGGACCCGAGCGTCTGCGTCTGAAATGCATCTTGGAACTGCTGGTCACCTCAGGTATCCGATTGGATGAACTGGCCAGTGCACGCTATCAGAATTTGCGTCAGGAAAGCTTGCCCGATCTGCCGCAGACCTGGATTCTGACTGTGACTGGCAAGCGCAATAAAACTCGCGATATTCCTCTTAATGACGATGTGGTGCACCTGTTGGAGCTTCATAAAGAGGAGTTCAGGGGCGAGGACAAGGGCTCTGTGGATCCGACGAACATCCCCTTGATTCGGACACTGCATGCATCGGTTGCCCAGTGGAGTCAGGGGCAGGGCGGAGCGCTGGAGGTTTCCGCGGTGTCCGACGGAGCCGGAAGTGCACTGTCCGCGGCAGGAATCTATGCGGTCCTCAAGCGCTTTTTCAAACACGCAGCCAAGACGGCGCAGGAAGCCGGTCTGGATGCTAGACGGTTTGAAAAAGCCAGTGCGCATTGGATGCGTCACACCTTTGTTCGCCAGGCATTGGTGGACGGGGTGCCCATCGAAGTTGCTTCGGAATTGGCGGGCCACGCTAGTGTCTCGACCACCAGCATTTATAGCTCGCAGGAGCTGGCCCGCAAGATCAAGGCGGTGCAGGGCATGAGGCGCAGGGCACAGACTTGAGATGACTCATTTGTTTCAGGATCAAAGTTGAGGAGGTGCACTTTATCGCTCTATCTCAAATCCGAAGACAAACGACTATGTCAAATGTCCAGTTCCAAATGGCGCAGAGCAGGGTAAATTGTCCCCAGTAGGGTAGATAAACCTGAACTGATAGGCGAGATCAATTCGGCTTGCGCGTGGTCATTTTTGAGCCATCTAAGCCTCGATGCTGAACGCTCTCCTGAGCCAGATGGCTCATGTGGGTTCGAGTAATTTGGAAGTCTGACCTATTTGCAGATGATCTCGAAAAGCTGAAAAACCAATCAATTGCTCAATCATCGACGGTGTCATTGACAGTTCTTTGGCAAGAGCTGCAGGGGTCGATGAATAGGCATTCAAATAGGCCCCAATTGCCGTTCTAAGCAATTCAGGCTCTTCTAGAGGGATTTTTTCATCAAACCTTTCCACTTTAGATTGCCCTGTCTGATTTAGGAACCGATTGCCAATCGCGTACTGATTGGCATCTAGCCTACCTAGATCATGTCCTCTGCGAATGATGGCTTTTGCACTCACGCGCCAACGCACTTTTAGAGAATAAATCGCATGCCAATCTATTCTTGTTGGCATCGCGGGAAACTCACGGATAAACGCCTCTCTAGGCATCAGTAGCGCGGATCCAAATTGATTCGCTTGAGCCTCGGTTTCTTTGTCACCAGTAGAAACGCCTTGGTGGATGACCAAGTGGCCACATTCATGTGCCAAGTCGAAGCGTTGCCGTCCAGGGCTTTGCTTAAACGTGTTTCTGAGAACTATCGGGCGTATCCGGGCCATTGACAGTGCATCGACTTCCTGCCGATCTCCCGCATAGAGGCTAACAATTGCCCCTGCGTTTTCTAGAACACGGCACATGCTTGCAATGGGGCCGGTACCGAGTCCCCATTGTTCCCGGCAATTTTCGGCAGCTAGCTCAATCTCTTCAGTGCTGTGAACTTCTATAGTCGGGAAGTTGACCTTCGGAAGAGTCAATGCATTGTCCAAGAATCGCACAATCATCTCTAAGGCTGTTCCATGAGAAATGATCTGATCTGCAACTTTGTCGGGTAGTGAGCTACGGCTGCGGAAATGGCATTCTTCCTCTCGTACTTCAAATTGAAGTGGTTCCCAAAAGAACGATGGCTGGACTTTCAGCAATAGGGACAGTGCAGCCAGCATGTCTTGACTCACCGGTTTTTGCCCAACCTCAAGGGCGTGGATGAACTGTCTGCTGACCTGGAGACGGTCAGCTAGATCCGCTTTTGTCCAACCATTAAGCAACCGTGCGACCCGTAGCTTTGAGCCTTGAAACTCTGTCTCAGACATCGCTTGAGGCTTGTCGTTTTACTGTGGCAGGCATACCAACTGATGGCTTAGGGAGTTCAACCATGTCATCACTACGTATATCGGTTACGTCTAATTCCATATTCATGGTGTCGAATGGAATCTTCCAGTGGTGTACTACAGTGCCGTTATCACTGGATAGTCCAGCGAAAATCACAGACGAAGGTTCACCAAGAAAATCTGTTTCAATAGCAAAGCGCCATTTAAGGTCACGGTACTGCTCATCGGCTGTAGCGAATGCAAGCGAGAGCTGTGTAAGTTCTTGCGCGTTGTTGGCTAGAGTCCGTGTGGGCGGCCTTTTGGAAGAGCCGCGATAAAAGCGGATTGGAACTTGCCCGATGGAAAAAATGAATTTCTTTCCAGGATCTACGATGGTCAACCAGTCCCATTCACTCGACATAGCTTTTTGTAGCAACAAGTTTCTCCATCTTGCAAAGCCACGACAACCAAGTGACCATGAGTCATCGCCATTCAGTGGGTCATGTAGTGCAACAACAGCACTTCTGGTGCTGGCGAAAAATTGTGCCAGTGTAAGAAGACGGTCTTCCCGAAGATCCGGATGGCATTGATGAGGTGCTTCTGGTTGAGACATTAGTTATTTCCCCAAATGAGATGGATGTATCTTATGGGAATAATGAAATTTGTCAACCAATTTAAATTTTGTACACCTAACGTCTGTTACGTACCAATTAGATATTTACCATTTGGTGAACTTTTGTTTATTGCCTAAAATATTCACTTAAATAAGTATATTCACCAAATGGTAAATGTGGAATCGACCGAACAAGAGAAACTAGAGAAGGGCTTCCACGCGCTGCGCAAAGCACTGGAGAGTCTTTCAGCTGTGACGTCAATCGAAGTTCCAATGGAACCTCATTTGCGTGCCTATCGGTCAGACGCCACGTTGCTGGTTGAGACAGCGCTGGGTAGGCAGCGAATCGAGATTGAAGCCAAAACATCGGGTGAGCCGCGCTTTATCAGGGAGGCATCGTTCGTGCTTTCCGATTTGCGCCGCGCCCGACCGGACAGCTATGGCGTCGTGATGGCACCGTACATTTCCCCAGAGTCGCGTGCCATCTTACGTGGACAAGGTCAGGGGTGGTTTGACCTAGCTGGCAATTGCCTGATCAGTTTTGATGGCATTCACTTAGAGATCGTCAAAACGGATGTCAATCCGTTCACCACCAAGCGCAAACAACGTTCCATCTTTAGTCCCAAGTCAGGGCGGATCCTGAAGCTGTTGTTGTCGGAGTCACGACCTCTCAAAGGAATTGAAATCGCCAGCAGAACCTATGTCAGTGCTGCGCAGGTCAGCAAGGTGCGGGAAGCTTTGATGGACCGGGAGTGGGCGTTATCCGACGCGCAGGGGTTACGCATCATCAAGCCCACCGCCGTCCTAGAAGCCTGGCGCAATGATCGAGAGCCTCCCAAACTGATATCTCAGGGCTACACGGTCAAATACGGAAAAGGCTTGGACACGTACATCCAGACTCTGTTCATGAAAGCGCAGCAAACCCAATACCAGACGCTGTTACTGGCAGGGCAGTCCGTTGCGCGTCGCGTCGCTCCCTATTCGCGTATGACTGGCGAGTATTTCTACGCCGACAGCCGGGGCATTGAACTCATCCATAACTTTCTGGACCTGGAGATTGTGGAAGACGGCGCCAATGTGTTCATCTACCAACCAGACGACGACATGCTGTCGCTCGATGCCATGGCACTCAGTCCCGATCCCCTACGGGGCACGGGGTTGATACAGACCTACCTGGATTTGTATTCAATGGGCGACCGGGACAGGGAAGCAGCAGACTATTTGCTCGCCAAAAAATTGCCGCAACTCCAGGTGAAGTTAGGTGCTCACCATGATGAATAGCGCCCACGAATACCAGGACCGTACGACGTTGGCCGTTTACTCGGTGCTGATTGAGCTCGGACAAGTGCTGGGGACCTACATTGATCGTTTTGTTGTCATTGGCGGATCGGTACCCTGGCTGCTATACCCCGATGCCAAACCCAAACACATCGGAACACTGGATGTAGATCTGAGCGTCGATGCACAAGCGCTGGGGGACGGGGAGTATGCCAATCTCATCGAATTGCTGGAAGCAGCGGGATATGTACGCGGCAAGACAGGGATGCGACCCTTCCAGTTGGTACGCACGGTGCAGATCGATGATGCAGGGCCCATCGACGTCATCTTGGATTTCCTGATGCCACGTAATGTGCAATTGGTAAAGAACAAGCCTCCGATATTGGCTGGTTTTGCTGTACAGCGCGCGGATGGGGCTGACATCGCCATGCAGAGTTTTGTTCGCCACGAGTTGCGAGGCACTATGCCGGATGGGAGACAGAACTCCGTCACCCTGCGGGTAGCCAGTATTCCTGCGTTGCTGGTTATGAAAGGCTATGCCCTGACAGGTCGAAGCAAATCGAAAGATGCTTACGACATTTACTATGTTGTCCGACAGTTTGAAGGTGGGCCTGAGCAACTGGCGCAAGATTGCAAACCGCTGTTGGAAAATGACATCGCGGTCAAAGGTTATCAGAACATCGCCGGAAAATTTACCCATCTGAATGACTTTGGGCCGGAGACTGTTAGACGGTTCCTGGTGGAGTCTGGTGGAACGGAGGGGCGGTCCGAGGCGCAGGTGTTGCAGGATGCGTATGCGCAAGTGCGTACTTGGCTCAACGGCATTGGTATGGCCTAGGTTCTTACCGAAGAGGAAATTCTTAGAGATTCCTTGTGGTTGAAAAAGAACTCAGGTAGCGTACCCAAATTGCTACCGTTGAAGTTAATTCAGAACTTTTTGAAATTGATTTCAATAAATGCAGCACATGGACTCTCGCTTTGAAACCCCCTTGGAACGTTTTGTCAGAACCACCTCCGCCTTCAGAGCTGAGGTCTGTGGTGATGTTACATCGGAACAATTGCGGGCATTCATCGTGCGCATGGACCGCCATCTGGCGGACCACCGCTTTGCCATTGAAGACAAGTGGACCAATCCGATCGGAATCACACGACCTGGTGCAGTGATGGATTCTTTCTGGTGCGCCCAGATCCAGGACTGGTTACTTGAGCAGCCTGAATGCAAGTTGGTGCGGGAAATTCGCGGAGATAACCCGCAGGTTGGCACGATGAAGCTGAGTTTTTTGGATGAAAGTGGTGTTCTCATCTACGCCTCGCGGCTACGAGCGCGGTGACGTGGATAACGTCAATTCTGGTGCGTATGGGTGTGGATGCCACTGGATCCGCAAAGCAGGTGTGCGGGAGGCATGCAATCCGATGGCTAGAGCGCGGTGCATTTTGTAGTTTTAGAAAATTCAGTTTTTCAGGTTTGTTGTGTAAAAACGGCAGCTAGCCCTCTGGGTACGCACATCAAAAGTGTCCTCTCTATTTAATCTAAATAATTGCATCACCGGTTTCAAGCGCATTCAATGCTTAATCAGACATGGTTCGGCAGTACCAATAGGCCCAGAAATTCAATTAAGTCGGACTCTCAGAAGCGGTACCCCCAACTGCTTGTCGTGCTACAGACCTGCTGCAGTCGTGCTGTAGTCGTTCTACAGCACGACAAGAACCGCGCACTCGGTGTTTTGAAATTCTTGTCGTGCTACAGACCTGCTGCAGTCGTGCTGTAGTCGTTCTACAGCACGACAAGAACCGCGCACTCGGTGTTTTGAAATTCTTGTCGTGCTACAGACCTGCTGCAGTCGTATGCTGACAGAAACAGGTAATTACACCTCACCTAAAAGCGGCTGAAGTTCAACGGACGAGAACTGGCCAACTCCGCAGTCAGACCCAATCTGATCTTTTACATCATTGAACTAGGCTAATCATGCGCAAACAGCGTCGAGTTTCCAACACAAATGGGTACGCGCTATTTCAATTCACGCCAAATCGCCCAAAAAATCGGCACGGGTTCCCAAATACATCGGGTGATCCAAGCCTTTGTACATCGGCAGCCAGCGTTTATCAAGCGCCCCTGTTGGATGGTCATACTCGGTAGACGAAAGAATAAGCTGTGCATTCTTGGCCGCACATAGATTCTCTAACTCGCTCAGATAGTTTGCCAAATCTTCAGTATGGAGTTCCTGCTGCTTCGGGGTGTCCAAGATAAGAAACCTCAAAGGTCTGGAAGGTTCGGAGATATAAGCTTCGAAGAGTGCAGCATGGATTGCCAGTACGAGTCGAATTTTTGTGCTGCCCGAAAACAGGTCAAGCGATTCGCCATTGAACTTGAACCTGAGTTCCAAGTCGATGTCGACGTTTCGAGAGACGTTTTTCGTATCGAGGGTGTCCATCCATTTGACGGCAAGTTCCCGGAGTTGCTGGCGCAACTTGTTGTACTCGTTGTCAGCCCGGCCAGTGCTGGAAAGACTATCAATTCGGTCTTGGATGCGGTCGCGTTCCTGCTCAAGCTTGAATAGCTTCGAGCGTTCGTCCTTCAAGGCCTCTATTCGCCCAAGTTCGGATTGCGCCTCGATGAACTGCTTTGTCAGGGTTTGAACTGCAGTCACAAGCTGATCCACGCCGGTAGCTGTTGGAGCATCTAGCTTGCTAGCCAGTATTTGGCGGTCTGTGCGGAGTTCTCCCAGCACTATTTCGAGCTGTTCAATCCGCATCTCCGCACGAGCGGCATTGCGTTCCAGGTCTTTGATTTGATCTCGCAGATATAGCAAATTTTTACCGTATGACTCGGTGCTTCCCAAGAAGAGTCCACAGTTCGGTGCTCCACAGATTTCCCTGAAAGAGGTGAATACACGCCGAGCCTCCTCGTTCAAGCCGAGGGTCTTTACTTCACCATCGATTTCGGTCCGTATGGTTTCAATCCCTGCAGCTCGATTCTGAAGGTCCGATAGCTCGTTTTGTTTCGACCGAATTTGTATGTCTTTCTGACGAAGGAGTTCGATTAATGTTGAGTTGGCTGTGCCTTTCGCATCCACCGACTCTCTTAGCCCCTCAATCTGACCGGCCAGCTCGGCGCTGCGGCGCTGCAAGAGATCTTGATTCGCAGCACTATCGTCAATTCCCCTCGACTGGTTCTCCAATATGCGATGAGCCGCCACAATTTTTCTGGTTTGCCTCCACTTAAAAGCCATGTCTTGCACTTGCTGTCAATAGCGTCAAGAAGTACGTCGAGGTCGAAGTCAGGAAAGGTATGTCGAGCCGTGCGTAGCCACACATCCCAGGAAACTTTCTCACGCGATGCCGTTTCAATCATCCTTTCCGATGCACCTGCAGCCTTGAGTTGGCGCTGCAAAATGGAGGCGGCCTTGATAACCGCGGGGTCATCACCTGCGAGGAGGTTTTTATAGACTTCGGTGGAGATACTAAGTACCTTGAGCAAGTCCTCAAGACCAACACCAGTCACGAGGTCAATATCTCCCTTGGAAAGCCCCTGTATTGGAGCGCATGATTTCGACTCCACGAGGGAAACGAGACTGTTCGCGATCTCGTCTACCTCATGTTTGTGAAGATCAATTTCGCTGTGTTTCCAAATTGCGCTGCGTGCCGCATCTGCAAAAGCTTCGATAGTGTCACCCATATGCGCAACATTGGGCATTAGCGTAAATTTCGACTTCGCGGCTTCGAATTGTTCTGCAGTCAAAGATGCGCCTGGGGCAAATATGTCGCCAAATTTCTCAATGAACTGTTGGATGTACTTTCGACTGGACGCACCAGTTTTTAGGTGATCGACTACTTCGTACACATCGTCATGGAAGTGGACATTGCTGAGGAGGGTTACTTCCCGGCATTGCTCCCCAAACACGATGGTGTGGATAAAAAGCTTTCCGGCGATACTGTCACGAATCGCTGCCAGCTTCTCCTGAGTGTCGAGATTCCCGGTCTTCTTGATCGAGAAAACCTCGTCAACTTTCCATTGCTGGTTGGCCTTGCCTTTAGTCTTGACTTGGAAGAAGTGGTACTCGGCTGAGCCGTTGACATTGCGCCGCACGACAAAATCGTCGTGATAGTCACAGTAAACGCGGTCTACTTCCTTCCCACTCAGAATTTCTAAAGTCGCGTATGCCGCAGCCTGAAACTGCATGCGAAATCGGGCGGTCGTATCACGACCAATTGTCTCCCGAGGTGCTTTGTCATGGATGGTATCCATCGCGCTTTTGTTGTGCTCCCTTACTATTGCACGCATCGTTTTTAACAGATTTGTGCGAGCGATTGCTACCGGTCTTCCTTGTTTGAAATGAGAAACACTTGTGCAACAAATAAATTGCTGGCGCTTGCTGCCCAGCGAGCACTGCTGTGCCGGTGCGAGTGCGACTGCTCGGCGTCGAGGAGGGGAGTAGTTTTTGGCCGACATGAGCTGTATGAATATACAGCCTTTTGTTGAAGTACGTAATACCGAGGTCCGGTGACCCCTTTGTCTCTTTGCGAGAGCAAGTTAACGTCGGCCTTGAATGCTTGGTCACTGCAGTTTCTAAGAATCCATCGTCTTCATTTAGTTCGGTAGGAGTCGTTTGTAGTGAATGGCTATGTTGCCCCATACCAGTTACACGTCAGCATCGGATATTGCCCCCCAATTGCTGCTACTTTGGACTCAAAGGAGAAATTTTCATGCCATTAAGAGGCCGTTCAACGCATAGAGTTCAGGTGTGTCTGCCAAACATGGGTAGAGCCAGTTGACATTACTTGTCCAGAATCTAATGAAGACGACTCGAATGAAGTCAGTGCCACACCTCACCCGAGTGCGCATTATGATTATTTCGAAGTGGGTGTGACAAGGTCGCACGTCTAAAGTTGAAAATTGTCCAACTCAGGCATTCAAATGCAAATTGCGCAGACTTGCCAACTTGGCTGGGGTCACTCCCAACCCGTGCATGCCAAACCCAGACAGTCGCGCAATGTAATACAGCCGCTCTCTTGCCTTATCAAAAGACAGTTCCGGCAGCCGAATCCGGTCAACCTTGAATGGTCGAGCTAACTCGCCCGCCTCCAGCACAAGTGACACTTGCATAGCATTCAGTGGTTCTATGAACTTAATTGTCTTGGGTGTTCCTTCGCCAGTCAGTTCCAGGTAACTCCCTGCCAATGAACGTATTGGCCGAAAAGAAATGGCCTGTGCAGGGGTTAGTCCAATGTAGTAAATCAGTTTCAACTGCATTCCGACAAACCTGTCTTTTTCGGTGGCCACTATCAAAGCACTTTGAATCTCGGCCTCTGTGGGCGTGCCTTTGAGGTCGGAATTTGAAGAACTCCCTGGATCCAAATTCAGTACACCAAATACGTGCGCAGCTGACAGTAACTTCGTTCGATGCAATGCTGCAAGCAGCCAGTTGAGATGTGCAATACGAGTCCGCAATGTTGATGGTTTAATTCCCTGCTGTGCCCAGTAGCGAATAACGTCCAAGGTGCGATTGTGGTGCACCTGCAGAATGTTCTTGATCGGCTTGCCTGCTGCATAAGAATCAGTAACCAGACGCATTGCAGTGCGTCGTCGTGCTTGTATCAGAGGCTCGGAAAACACTTGCTTTTCGGTCTGCAAGCGCAGGTGTCCAAAATGTTTCAGCAAATGGCTAATTTGCTTTTGTACAGAAAGCCTGCTCAGGGTCCTCTCGTGGTCTTTGGGAGCGAATCGCAGGAACTTTTTTGTTAATTCCGGATATTCATGACTGCCCTCAAATTTGCTTCCGATGTGATGTTGTTGCATTCAAAAATGGTACGGGCAAAAGGGGATGCTTTCAACAACAACTTACACCGCGATAAGGGGCGTTAACCCATCCTTTCACGCGGCAATATTTTTGGTGATTTTCAAGATTTCCGAGTCGCGATGAACTTGTTCCGCGGTTTCGCAAGGCCTTCCCGAATATCCTCAAATTCTGTTTTGGATGCGGTGCATGTAGGAAGCGGAATTTGAAGTAATCGGCGCGAAAATATTTCTTCAAATGATGCGCTTTTGCGCTTAGTTGCCCTGCGCACTCGCGTAAATTTTGGAAAGGGCTTTGTTCCCTTTTTGAAAGAAACGCAATTGAAGATCAAGAACCTCCGTGATCACCGGGTAGCAGCACTGGTGAAAAACATCCTTCAGCTGGACAACTCCGGTGGGAGTGACGTAGCTGCATTAGCCCGCGCGCGGGATCTTGTCGCCAACGAGCTGCTCCACCAGGACGAGATGGAGGTCATCGTTGGCGCGCTTGGGCAATTAGAAAGAGAGTCGGCAGCTGACCAGCTCAAAGCCATTGTCAGCCACTGCCACGATCACTTTTATATGGGTGATCAAGTGCTTTCGGCGATCGTAGTGCCAGTTGCCGTGAAGGTAAAGACCCTGGCCGGGCACAGTGTGGCCTTTGAAAAAGGGGAGGGCGCCGAATTGCGGGACCTGGCGTCTGCCATGCGCGACAGCTTGCGGTCCAGGCAGGTTCAATTCGACAGCCGTTTTTATGATGGCCAGAGTCTGTATGCCCTGAAAGCCAGTGAACTTCGCATGTTCTTAAGTCAATTGGAGCGGGGTGTCGTGTATCCCGAATCAGGGCCAAGGGCGCTACGGCTACGTGGAGAAGTAGAGCCGCAGTGGAACCTCATCTACTTTCTGGGAGTGGAGGCAACCCAAAGGGACCAGCAAAGACGGCTGAACGATCCATCAGCACAAGAGCTCTTGCGCCCATGGTTGCACTTCGGCGCATGCGCCGTGGAAGGCTGCTGGGAAGTCTTCTTTGATCGCCAAGTGGCAGTGGACGCGCAGTGCCACGGCGTCTGGTATCTCCAGCGTGGCCTTGAAGAGGGTGCTCGGCAGCTTCGCGCATGCCGGCTCCAAGCTGTTCTTGCCGGATCGACCCAAGGCACCAGTGGCATCCGGCTGTACTACTCGCCCGGCCTGGATGGTTCGACCATTCGTTTGCTGATCACCAGTCCGTTGATGGCTACTCAATACACATGGAAGTTCATGGCAGGTGACACCATAGATGTATTCCGCATGGAACTAAAACAGGCGCTCTCCGGATTGATCCCCGTTGTAGATGTCCTGGAGCTTGTGGGGCTGAATGCTCAGGAGTACGCCAAGACTGCGCGATCCCATGGACTCCCTCTTTCGGGAGCCCATTGACATGCTACTTAACAACTCGGCCACGCGATGCGCGAGGCTTCTTGACAGATGCCACTGGAATGTCGGAATCAATGAACATGTCCGTCACTGGCACCTCCAGGCTCACGGCCAGGGCGTGAATCATGGTCAGGGTCGGGTTGGCCTCACCCGTCTCGATGCGACTCAGATAGGTTCTGAACAGCCCACAGCGTTCGGCCAAGTCCTCCTGGGTCATGCCCAAGCTTGTGCGCAGGGCGCGAACCCGTTTACCAAAAGCATGTTGATGAGAAATTGCCACGCTGAAAATGTGGCTCATGTACACTATTTCATACACACACTAATTCGCACATTTCACAAGCAACGATGTCTGTTTCCTACAGGAAGTGGGGTCGGTGTTTCAGTGGTGCGGGGCTTGGGCAACCAGGACAAGGGTTGACAGGTACCGGTGGTGATAAGGGAGGGAGCTCCTTTCTGGGGGCTCCTGCAGTTCAATTTCAGGAGACACAACCTATGAAAATTTCAACAGCCATTCTTGGCATGACTTCCGTCCTGGCTTTGGCCGGATGCGCAATGAGTACCCCCACCGTGGAGACCACCTACGGGTACGCAGTCTTTGATATCAAAGCCGGGCCAGAGATTGGGACAGCCCGCATTGCGGAGGCTATCAAGGTGGCGGTGCAAAAGAATATGACGCGGGCACAGATTACCAATGGCATTCCACCGTCCCCACTGCCAACTAGCGCGCCCCGGTTCCAGCTGGTCTCACCGTTCAAGGGCAGCAATGTGGGCGCCTTGGCGGCCGCTTCAGGTCAGAACCTGCAGGTTCCGATGTGCGAAGGAACCGTGCTGACGGTCAACGCCAAAGATGACTCCATGAGCAAGTACGCAGAAGGAACGACCTTCTTCGCCTGCATGATGCCTTATCAGGGGGGCTATGCACTCGATGTCTACACCACCTTCAGAAAAGCCTCTGGTGCCTTCAATGCCTCCATCATGGCTGCCACGCTGGGACGCACCGTGATGGGAGATTCCAGCCAGTTCATTCCCAGAACCATCGGCCAGATCGTGGACTCCATCAAGCAGACGGGGGCGACGGTGACCATGACTGAAGCCTACCCCTGAGTGGTACTTCTCGGCACGGCCAGTTGACCACACCCGTTGTAGTTTGAACCCTGTGAGTGGAGGCAATCCCATGTTCGAATTGTTATTCGTAGGTGCATTCTTTGCGATCGTGGTGGCAAATCTGGTCGCGAATGCGGACTCGGCATCCGACCGGCCGTCTCCATTCTCGGACAATGGGTTTGGCAAATTCACGTCCAATACAGATGACATGTTTTCCACGATGACAAGCATGGACCACTCAAGTGACCCTATGAAGCCAATCGTGAACATCGATGGTACGCCCATGTTTGGAGACATGGACGCACATGGCAACCCGTTTGGGGTGACTTCCTCGTGGGACAGTGGCATCAGCAGCATGGGTTCCGACTCCATGGGGCATTCCTCCAGCAGCATGTTCGATTGAGAGCACTTCTAATTTGTTGTTCTTGGATTGATTTACAGGATTGTCAAAAGCCTCGCAACGCTGTGACAGAAGCGGCTTAGTTGCATCACTGCAATTGCTATCTTTGAATCCAGAGCTCACCTGCGGCGGTGATCGAGATGGAGATTTGCATATGGTTCAACGTAAACCCGGTTCTGCCAAAGTCGGCAGAAAGCCCACTGCTACAGTTCTTGGAACTTCAGAACCTGACGTCAACGACGACGCAAGTCTCGGGTTCTGGTATCGCTTGCGACCGCGTCGGGGAATCACAGATCGGGAGGCGGAGTACTTCAGTCAGAGACTGACGAATTTTCTGCAGGAGAGGGAATGGGTGATGGAAGGCGCAACGTTACGTGCCTTCATCAGGGGACACGGACGCCCGCTGGAAGATGAAGACCGAATTGACTTTCTGGCGTGGGTTGCGGCTGAAGATGCCATTGTCCATATTGGGATGGGTGAGCTATGTGCCTTTGACAATTCAACGCTCGCAGTCGTTGACTATGCAATTTCGCTTGCGACAAGTGATGTGGCATTGCAGTCAGCGCTGACTTTGTATCAATTACATCGATTAAATGGGAACGGGGTTTCTGCCGCATTGCATTTGACAAAGCCTCTGGGGACGTGAAACTCTCAAAAAAGCAGGGCCCGGACCTACCAATGATCTACGGGAGTGTTGGCTTGCCAGGCTATTTACAGGCGTGATGAACCCTCCATACAAAGAATGGATGAGTGCACTAAATGTGTGGAATGCATCAGGAGAGAGCTACTACTTTAGTTGTAAAAAAGAAATTGGAGTGATCATTTCGGACCAGATCCCATTGGCGGCATTGCTGCACGCCCAAGTCTTGGTTTTCCATCTGCCCTGAACGACCCCCTGCTACCAGGGGTCCGATGGACTTTGTCCTCCACGTCGTCAGCATCACGGTGGATGCCGGTTAGACCTGGTTGCACTATCTTCCATGAAAGGGATGCATCGCATTCACTGGGTCCTGCGCAAAGGCAAGGAGTTTCAGTTACTCGGACACATATTTCAAAGAATTGATGCAGGACATTCGCAACCCGTGGACGCGAACAGGGACACCGCAGAGGCGCAAAGGCTTACGAAGTGTGTGCGCATCGCTGTGCGACATACGGGTTGAGGTGTGCATCTTTCACCTCGAGGTAAGTCAATACATTCACTCTTGATGAGCAATGTCTGACTAGTTTCAACTACCAGTACATCTGTCGATGAACACGTGTAGAAGTGGCGGTTTGGCACGGATCCCGGCGCCTATGCTTAGGTTGGCAAAAGCCCTAAAGCAAACGGTCCCTCAAAGGGAGTCGACCACATCGTGGAGGAAGCTTTGAAGGTAAGCAATGCGGAGATCGTTGTCAAGCGACTTCTAGAGATAAATGGCCTACAAAGGGCTCAAGTTAAGCGGTAAATCTACAGGAAAAAAATTCAGCGAACATGGTCTGTTTGGGATTACTTTTGCCATCGGAATCTTTGAAAGATGCATTTCACTTCCCTGTGCAATCCTCCCGATTTCTCACATTTTTTGAAAGATGGAACTGGTCATCTGGCCTTGAATTCATTGACTTTTGGTGCCGGCCTGTCACGCCGGGGTCGAGGGTTCGAGTCCGAGGCTGCGCTGTATCTATGTCAGCAACGTTTTGGTCGTGCAATGAATCTTGCTCATGGTGCTGGCATGACTCAAATCAATTTGAGCAGTTTTGAATGATTGCTTACGCGACGGGTTTGCTGCGACAAAGCTTGAGCCTCGAAGGCTGCAACTATGGCTTGATGTCACGACCACCAGCAAGTAGCGGTAGCTAGCTCCAAAAGCACACCATGCGGAAGTGATGCGGGAGCGGATGCGGAAGTGATTGCGATTTGCTACAAATGTAATAGCAACAAAACCACTGTTTAAGTGGTGCCCGGGGCCGGAATCGAACCGGCACGCCTTGCGGCGGGGGATTTTGAGTCCCCTGCGTCTACCAATTTCACCACCCGGGCAGGAATGAGAGAAGACCGAAATTATGGCACATTTAGGGTCATGAAATATCCCACGATTGAAGATGCCATCGGGAAGACCCCGCTGGTTGCATTGCAACGCATCGGTGCAGCAGCCAATAGCGAACGCAACAACGTCCTATTGGGCAAGCTCGAAGGCAACAACCCGGCCGGCTCGGTGAAGGACCGGCCTGCGCTTTCCATGATCCAGCGTGCGCAGGATCGTGGGGACATCAAACCGGGCGACACCCTGATCGAAGCCACCTCGGGTAACACCGGCATCGCATTGGCCATGGCCGCAGCCATCAAGGGTTACCGCATGATTCTCATCATGCCGGAAGACCTGTCGATCGAGCGGGTACAGACCATGAAGGCTTTTGGTGCCGAGCTGATTCTGACGCCCAAGAGCGGTGGCATGGAGTATTCGCGCGACTTGGCCGAACAGATGCAGGCCCGTGGCGAAGGTCGCATGCTCGACCAGTTTGCCAACGAAGACAACCCGCGCATCCATTACGAAACCACCGGCCCGGAAATATGGGAACAGACGGGCGGACGCATCACCCACTTTGTCAGTGCCATGGGGACGACGGGCACCATCACCGGTGTGTCGCGCTTCCTCAAGGAAAAGAATCCTGCTGTTCGCATCATCGGAGCCCAGCCGTCCGAGGGCTCCCGCATCCCCGGTATCCGCAAATGGCCACAGGAATATCTGCCCAAAATTTACGACCCTGCCAATGTGGATGAGCTGGTCTACGTGAGCCAGTCGGATGCAGAAGAGATGTGCCGCCGTCTGGCGCGGGAAGAGGGCATCTTTGGCGGCATTTCCGCGGCAGGCGCCTGTTGGGTGGCGCAACAGATCGCGCTGCGTGAGCGCGATGCCACCGTGGTGTTCATTGTGTGTGACCGTGGCGACCGATATCTTTCCACAGGCGTTTTCCCTGCCTGAAACCGCTTAGAAACTTTCGCCATGAACCACACGTTTACCTACTGCCCCCACTGCGCCACGCCACTGGCCCTGATCACCATGGCCGAAGACGGCGGTGACAAGGAACGGCTGCGCTGCCCGGCCTGCGGCTACACGCACTGGAACAATCCCACGCCAGTGCTGGCGGCGGTGATCGAGTACGACGGACAGATCCTGCTCGCGCGCAATGCCGCCTGGCCCGGGAAGATGTACGCGCTGATCACCGGTTTCATGGAGGCCGGTGAGACGCCGCAGGAGGGCATTGCCCGCGAAATCGCCGAGGA
>Ga0116182_1001065_pt1 | contig 28995 bp, 25 predicted proteins | sample AD_UKC077_MetaG_FD_89805 | JGI IMG/M metagenome (GOLD analysis project Ga0116182, IMG submission 89805) | Active sludge microbial communities of municipal wastewater-treating anaerobic digesters from USA - AD_UKC077_MetaG | ecosystem: Engineered > Bioreactor > Anaerobic > Digestate | place: USA...
CAGCCGTTACGGTCAGCCCGGTTCACTGGGGAATCAGTGGGCGCGCAGGCTGACGGAAGTATTCCGGGATGAGGTCGTGGCATTGAAGAGCAAGGAAGTATCGGTATTTATTCCCGGCATGTTTTCCTGGAGCAAGACGATCCTGTTCGGTAAGCAGGTAGGCGCGACCCCCGATGGACGCAAAGCCTTCTCACCGGTCAATCACGGCGCTAATCCCATGCCCGGTGACGTGCGCAACGGAGCCATGACCGATATGAGCGAAGCCATCATTCTGGCACAGTGCGGTATGGGCAATACCAGTCCCTTCCAGATGGAACTGGACCCCGGCATCATCGATGTGGAGGACGGCATTGACAAGGTGATGGCCCTGCTGGAGACCCATTTGAAGCGCGGCGGCACCCTGATCAATGTGAATATTGTGGACGCTGACATGATCCGTGCGGCTCACAAGAATCCGGAGCTGTACCCGGATCTGGTGGTGCGGGTAACGGGATTCACTGCCTATTTTATCACGCTGACGCCTGAATTCAGGCAGCTCGTGGTGGACCGGCTGATGGAGGCCTGAGAAAAAACAAACTGCCCCGCGCATACGGGGTCGTTTGTCTGTCAGAAGAAAGGACATGAGCTTGGTTGAAGAGAAATTATCCACGCCGGTGGTGGACAGCGCGGATGTGCTGGTCGTGGGCGGAGGCGTTGCGGGAGTTGCCGCGGCGGTGGCGGCCCGCAGACAGGGCGCGGACGTGATGATCCTGGAGAAGACCGCGCTCTTCGGCGGCCTGGCCACCAACGGGCTGATCAGCTGGTATGAGCCGCTGTGTGACGGGCAGGGCACCCAGTTGATGCATAGTCTGCCGGAGGAACTGCTGCGCCTGTCGGTTCAATACGGCCCGGATACACTGCCGGAAATCTGGAAGGACCGGAGCGTGCCTGTGGATAAAAGCAGAGTGTCGCCCAAGAAGCAGCATCGGATCGGCGGACGTTATGCCACGCATTATTCCCCAACCATGTTCCAGCTGGCCATCGACGAGCTGCTCGTCAGGGAAGGAGTCCGCATCCGGCTGTGCACCGGTGGTGTCCGACCTGTGATGGAGGGAAATCGATGCGCCGGCGTGATCACGGAGAGCATCAGCGGACGGCAGGCGTTTACGGCCCGGATGGTCATTGACGCCACTGGCGATGCCATCATCCTGAGCCGGGCGGGCGTTCCCTGCGTGGAAGGACAGAACTATTTTTCGTTTGTCGCTCACGAAATGGACGCCGCCGCCACGGAGAATATCCTGTCCCGCCGCAGATGGCACAGCATTGGGGCCAATCTGTACGGCGGAGGCCATCCGGAGGAACTTCCGCTGATCAGCGGTACCACTGCGCAGGAGGAGACGGATTTCCTGTTGCGCGGCAGACTTTGTCTGTTGGAGGAGATCCGCGGCCACGATCATATGAAATACGACATCACCGCACTGCCGCATCAGGCGCAGTTCCGCAAAACGCGCAGGCTGGCCGGCGCATACACGCTGACAGAGGCGGTCAGGAATATGCGGCAGGAGCGCTCCGTGGGGCTGCTGTGTGATTTTAACAATCCAGGCAACTGGTATGAGCTGCCTTTTGAATGCCTGTATCATCCCGGTTTTGACAACCTGCTGGCTGCGGGGCGGATGATCTCCTCCGATGGCTGGGCGTGGGACGTGACCCGCGTCATTCCCGCCTGTGCCGCCTCTGGCGAGGCGGCAGGCATTGCCGCTGCGCTGGCCCTCAGAAAGGAAGCATCACTTGCCCTGATGGAGATACAGACATTGCAGGAAAGGATCCGGAAAGCGGGCGCGTTGCTGCACAGGGAAGATGCATAGGGGGAAGGATGGAGAGATCGATGAGGTTCCTCATGTGAGGAGCAATGACCTGGTTGAGCGCCCTTTCGGTTGCCATACCACTGTCGGCGCGCCGGGCTACAACACATACTTTTTGTGGCTGATGGCCGGTGAGCAACAGGGTTTTTGCCGCATGAACGATCCGGATCACGCCTGGGTCGCGGCTGCGGAATATTTTATAAAAAGAGAAAGAAAAAGGATAGAACGGGAGCAAGCATGAACATCTTTGTATGCATCAAACAGGTGCCTGCCACCAGCAAGGTAGAGGTAGACGAACAAACGGGAGTACTCAAGCGCGCGGGGGTCAAGAGCAAGATGAACCCCTACGATCTGTATGCCCTGGAAACTGCGCTGCGGCTTAAGGAAGAGACGGGGGGCAAAGTGACCGTGGGCACCATGGGCCCGCCTCAGGCGGAGAGCGTTATCCGTGAAGCCTACATGATGGGCGCCGACGAGGGGTATGTGTTCTCCGACAGGCGGCTGGGCGGCGCCGATGTGCTGGCCACCAGCTATACCCTGTCCCAGGCCATCCGCACCATTGGGGACTTTGATTTGATCCTCTGCGGCAAGCAGACCACCGACGGCGACACCGCCCAGGTGGGCCCCTCCATAGCCGAGCACATGGGCATCCCCCATGCGGCGTGGGTCAGCAGGCTCACGCCCCGGGGAAAGGGCATCCTGGCGGAACAGCAGTTGCAGGATGTCATCGAGACAGTGCTGTTGCCCTTCCCCTGCCTGATCACCGTGGAGCAGGATATTTACACGCCCCGGTTGCCCAGCATGAAAAAGCGGCGCGAAACGAAGGACAAGGCCATCACGGTCTTCGGTCTGGAGGCCTTTTTGGATCAGAACCCGGACAACTACGGTCTGGCAGGCAGCCCCACCCAGGTGGAGCGCATCTTTCCTCCCGGCAGCGACATCCAGCAGGAAACGCTGGACAGCGGAGACCTGGCGAAACAGCTGCACGATAAATTAAAAGAATGGAAGTTTTTATAATGGCACAGCTTGTTGTTATCCAGAGGAAATGTACCGGCTGCGGGGTATGCGTGTCCGCCTGTCCCTTCGGCGCGATCGACTTAAAGGACACGGCGGAGATCAACGCCGCCTGCAGGATGTGCGGGCTGTGCGAGAAAAGCTGCCCCGAGAAGGCGATTATGCGCCTGGAAACCAAGGCGAAAAGCGTGGACAAGGAAGCCTGGCGGGACATTTTGGTATTTTGCGAAATGACGGAGGAAGGCCTGCACCCTGTGGGGCCGGAGCTGATCGGCAAGGCCCGCGAGCTGGCCCCGTCCGCCGGGTATCAGGTGGACGCCCTGCTGCTGGGACACCGCTGCGACAAGGCTGCGGAAGCCCTCAGGCACTATGGGGTGCGCAACATCTATGTGTATGACGATGAGGCCCTTGGTTTTTTCCGGGCGGAGATGTACGCCGCCTGCGCCGAGGACATCATCAGGAAGAAGAAGCCCTCGGTGGTGCTGGTGGGCGCCACGGCGCTGGGGCGCTCCCTGGCGCCGCGGCTGTCCACCCGCTTCAGGACGGGGCTGACGGCCGACTGCACAGAGCTTCAGCTGAAGGAAAACAGCGACCTGGTGCAGATACGCCCCGCCTTTGGCGGCAACATCATGGCGCAAATCGTTACCCCCCATACCAGGCCCCAGTTCGCCACCGTGCGCTACAAGGTCATGGACGCCCCTGTCCGGCAGAAGGAAGCGGCGGGCGAGGTGCATCGGATGCCCCTGCCCAAAAAAGCGGTCAGCGAAGTGAGGTTTCATGAAAAGCGCAGCATCCCCAAGGCGGTCAACGTTTCCGACGCCGACATCCTGGTAGTGGGCGGCAGGGGGCTGAAAAAGGAAAGCGACCTGGACCTGATAAAGGAGCTGGCAGGGCTTCTGGGCGGCGAGTACGCTGTCAGCCGTCCTCTGGTGGAAAAGGGGTGGGATACCAATGCCCGGCAGATCGGTTTGTCGGGGCGCACGGTAAAGCCCAAGCTGATCATTACCTGCGGCGTGTCGGGGGCCATCCAGTTTACCGCCTGCATGGAAGGCGCGGAACGCATCGTGGCCATCAACGCTGACAGGAACGCCCCCATCTTCCGGGTAGCCCATGTGGGGATTGTGGGGGATCTGTACGACATTTTGCCAAGGCTGATAGAGTGCATCAAAAGGGAGAAGAGCCAGTATGCCGGAGTTTAAGCGGATCAACAAAACAGACATCGCCTTTTTTGAGAGCATCCTGCCCAAAGAGCGGGTGCTGACGGGCGACAGCATCAGCGAGGATTTTGCCCGGGACGAAATGACGGAGTACGGCACCTTCGCCCCGGGCGTGGTGCTGACGGTGATGAGCGCCCGGGAGGTCAGCGACATTCTGCGGTACTGCAACGAGCAGGGCATTCCCGTCACCCCGCGGGGCGCGGGCACGGGGCTGTGCGGCGGCTGCGTCGCCATCTACGGCGGCGTGCTGCTGGATGTAAGCCAGATGAAGCGCCTGATAGAAATAGACAAGGTCAACATGACCGCCACGGTGGAGCCGGGGCTGATGCTGATGGAGTTTCAAAAGCTTCTGGAAGGCACGGGGCTGTTCTATCCCCCCGACCCCGGCGAGAAGAGCGCCACGGTATGCGGCAACATCATGACCAATGCCGGGGGCATGCGGGCGGTGCGCTACGGCGTTACCCGGGATTATGTACTGGGCATGGAGGTGGTGCTGGCCGACGGCACCATCCAGCAGCTGGGCGGCAAGGTGGTGAAGACCTCCAGCGGGTATAACCTGATGCAGCTTCTGTGCGGCTCGGAGGGCACGCTGTGCGTGCTGACCCGGGCCACAGTGAAGCTGATGCCAGAGCCTCTGGCCAACCTGTCGCTGCTGGCGCCCTTTGACAGCCTGGAGGAGTGCGTGGAGGTGGTGCCCAAGGTGCTGTCCTGCGGGTGCGAGCCCACGGCGGTGGAGTTTATGGAAAAGGAAGTCATCCAGGCGGCGGAGGAATACCTGGGCAAGCAGTTTCCTGACAAGAGCGCCGACGCCTACCTGCTGCTCAGGCTGGACGGGGCGGAGGAAAGCCTGATAGAGCCCCGTCTGGAAGCGGTGACGGATCTGCTGCTGTCGTCCGGCGCCAATGACGTGCTGCTGGCGGATACCGACGAGCGGAAGATGAGCATATGGGATGCCCGTGGGGCGTTTTTGGAGGCCATCAAGAACTCCACCGTGTCCATGGACGAGTGCGACGTGGTGGTGCCCAGGGAGCGCATCGCGGACTTTGTGCGTTTCTCCCGCAGGGTGAGCGAGGAGAACCAGCTGCGCATCCGTTCCTTCGGCCATGCCGGTGACGGCAACCTGCACCTTTATCTGTGCAAGGATGACTACCCTGATGAAATATGGAAAGAGAAATGCGCCGCCGCCATGCAGCAGCTGTATGACGCGGCGCGGGACATGGGCGGTGATGTATCGGGCGAGCACGGGATCGGCCACGCCAAGACGAAGTACTTGCAGGAAAGCGTGGGCGATGTGCAAATTGCCCTGATGCGGGGCATCAAGCGGGCCTTCGACCCCAGGGGGATTTTGAATCCGGGGAAGGTCATTTCGATACAATGAATCCTGGAGAAAAAAGATGATTATTAATGTAAAATATGGGGAAATTATCCCCTGCTAAGGGAAGTAGTACGTGAAAGCGCAGCCCGGGTTCAAATCCCGGCTTCTCCGCTAATACCAAACTAAACCGTTAATGCATCATTCAACCACCATACATCCTCCCTTCTTCAAAATTAACATGACTCTTACGTCCCATTTCAATTTCTTTGATGCGTGAAACAGATATGATATACTGGTTTTGAAAGGGGACTGAACAGAATGCGTAGACTTGGTCTGCGACAACAGGAGAAGATCGCGTTTTCGTTCACGTTAATCATTGTGCTTTCGCTTGGTTCAGCCTCGTTGATGTTTAATATTCATGTTCGCAGGATCGCCTTGGATGACGCCCGCGCAACCATGCAAGATGTAGCCACTTCCATCAGTAGCCGTTTGGATACTGAACTCCTCGCGCTTGATCGTATTGCGCTTGGAGTCATTGGCAACAAGGAGATTATGGACGCGTTGGTGCAGATGACGATGTCATCTAAGAGCCGTGTTAACACGCAGTTGCGCAGGTATGAGTTCCAAAAAATGTTTGATACCTTGATTTTTTCCCTGAACACCTCAGTACTTACTTCACCGATGATTTCTATTATTCGCCCGGAACAAGGTGATTACTATGGCTGGAGTATCCGCGGTGATGTTGCGATAACAGATCCCCAGACGCTAAAAAACATACCATGGTTGAAAGATGCAAAGGCAGGTCGAGGAGCGCGTGTAATTTTGCCGCCGAGGCAAAACGAACTGATCGCTCAGGTAGATATTGTTTTTTCTGTTGCGCGGGTGCTTGTGACACCAAAGAACTATCTGCTGGGTTATCTTGAAGTGCAACAATCCTACCAGATCATCATCGACGCGTTTTCGGTTGCTGCTGATAGATTTCATGGTATCCTTCTCAGTCAAACCGGTGAAATGATTTATCAATCGAATGCTTCCGAAACAATGAATACGGCGCTTGCCGCCCAATCCCCTGGTCAACCCGAAGCGCAGTTTCATAAGGAAACCTTGTTAAAAACGCATCTCATTACCGAACACTATTCCCCGTATACAAAGTGGACCATCGTGCTTATGCGCCCATACAATGAAGTGTTCCGAGCATCAGGTATCGCGTTTAACCTTGTATTATATTCTATTCTGGGCGTCTTATGCATATCACTCATCGCGATATTCCTGATGAGCCGTCGGCTGACCATCCCCATTCGCCGTTTGCGCAACACCATTGAAACAATGGATCTGGCTCACCCCAACTTGACGCTAAATGACACCGACAGTGATGAAATCAAGTTGCTGCAAAAATCATTTACCAAAATGATGGAAAGATTGGATGAGTCAATACATCAGCAAACACAGATGCAACTCGCGGAGATGCGTTCATATCAAATGGCGCTTCAGTCCCAGATAACGCCGCATTTCTTATATAATACATTGAACACAATTGCTGCCATGGCAAAAGAAGGCGGGAATGAAACTATCGTTTCCACATGTCATAACCTGTCAAAAATGCTACGGTACAGCAGCAATTATGATCTGCCAAAAGTAAGCCTTGCCGATGAGTTGGCCCACGCAATTCAATACTTAACTCTGCTGAAAACTCGTTATGAGGAATTGCTTGAATATACATGGAGCAGCGAGGGACCGACCGATTCTATCGAGGTCCCCCGTTTGATCATACAACCGCTTGTAGAAAACAGCTATCAGCACGGCCTCAGTCGCATAGCTCCGCCATGGATTGTGAGCGTTAAGGTTCGTGCGTGGGAGGACGGTTCGTTCAAGGTGTCAGTAACGGACAATGGCGCGGGTTTTTCGGCAGAAGCTCTCGACACGCTTGACGAACAAATAGCGTTTATGCATGAAGGCCTTGTCACAGTTCAAAAACTGCGCTGTCTCGAGGGTAAGCATGTGGGTCTGATCAACACCTATTCCAGATTGTTCCTGGAATACGGAGAGGATGTAGATCTTGCGGTAGTCAATAATACACCGGGTCACTGCAGTGTTGAGATTTTTGTCAGGAAAGGAAAAAAGCGTGATTTATCGCATAATGATTGTAGAAGATGAACCGCCAAGTGTGCGTGCAATTTCACGCGCTATTGAAAGAATAGGGACCCGGCTCCCCTTCCGGATCGCTGCCTGCGCGCAGAACGGCCTGGACGCTTTGGAAAAAATTGAGCTGACTGCTGTTGATATTATTTTGTGTGATGTTCGGATGCCGGTAATGGACGGTTTCGAGCTGATGGAGCAAATACACTCTCGCGCTCCTGGCATACAGTCATTGTTTCTTACAGCGTATCAGGATTTCAGTTATATGCGTAAATCACTCCATCTTGAAATGTCTGATTATCTGCTAAAACCGCTTGACGAAAGCGAGTTGGAGGCGGCTTTACTTCGGATGATTGAAAAATTGGATCGAGCCTACCAAGAATCAATGACGAGTTTCTTGCGCGATTGTGTTGATTCGATGAAACTTGTTTCATACCCTGAGCAACGTCACCATGCCTACCTGGTATTGAGCGTAAACGCCGGTCTTTATATAGATGAAGAGGAGGCATCCGCCATACCGGCATCTGCGACGCTGGAACCGGACGCCCTGACCCGTCTGCTGCAACATGAATTTCCAGATAGTGATTCATGGGTGTTGCCAACCGCTCACGCCAACAAATTGACCAGTATTTCTGGTTTTCAGAGGCACGAATATCAAGAGCGCATTTCTCAGGCTCTAAGTCGGGCTTTGCCTCAGCTGAATACGGACACAAAAATCACTTGCACATTTACCCTGGTTCCGCAAATGACAGATATACCTGAAGCGTTAAAACGCACAAAACATGCTCTAATACAAAGAGTGATTCCCGGCCGGACAACCATCGCGAATATTGATACCGACTCAAGAGAACCCTTTCCTTCGATTCTTACTCCTGCCCGGATAGAATCGCTTAACGAGCAGCTGCGCCTCGGACAGTTCGGCCTGTTTATAGATAATTTAGAAAAATGGCTGCTGGATTTGCCCCTTCAGCGTACAACGCAAGTCCAACTCCGTCACGCCATTGATAAATCAATATCACTTGTTGCGCAGCATGTTCCCTGCCTCAGCGCGGAAGACCGTTCACAGCTGGAAGTGCTGGCTTCGAAGGTCATGAATGTTACCAGTGACGCTGAGACTTGCATCAAGGACTTCTGTTCAAAACTGTCATATCAACTAAGTGAATTTGGCAAACGGATTTCGTCCGGAACATCAACTGAAGCAATTATTAACAATGTCGCTGCCTATTTGATGTCAAACTATAGTCAGCCCCTCAACTTGGCTGTTGTTGCTGCGAAGCATGGGTTGTCGCCCCAATATCTGAGCGCCATGTATAGGCGTTATCGCGGCACTACCCCTTCAAAACACGTTCAAACACTTAGAATAGCACGGGCAAAAGCGATCATTGCCAATCAACCCCATGTGTCCTTTAAACAAATAGCAGCTGAAATAGGCTATTCAGATCCGCATTATTTTTCGCGTCTGTTCCGAAATACGGTCGGTATGACTATGTCGGAATACCGCGATTCGCTTTAGTGTCCTCAATCCCGATATGCACAAGCTCTGCCATTCTCTTTGAGAGCCGTAACAGACTGTGTTCCGGCGCTTTGGCTATCGCCAGTTGAATCTCGTCCCGAAAGGGAGCTAACCAGCGATTATCCAGGGCTTCCCTGCCCATAAACGCCCCTAAGATTGAACCCGCTATGCATCCGAAACTGTCGGTATCATTACCTTGCATGACCTGCATGCATATTCCTTCGCCGATATTCTCTGAAAACCGCAGGGTATTCATCAGCGTAGCGCATTCCTGATATATACGGCAGTGTCCAAATTCACCGAGACGCTCATGGATAGCGCGGTAACCGGCTTCAAAATCCGGAGCTTTTTGGATAAGCTCAAAACACCCGGATACCTTTTCATAAAAGCGGCTGCGAGGCGGGATAAATGATAACGCGACAGAAAATATACTTTCCCAGTCGCTTGCCACAAACGCCTCGGCTATTGCTGCTGCTACAAACATGGCGCCATAGACACCCGTACGGTGATGGGTAAGGGTCGCATCACGATAAGCCAAGGACGCGGCTAATCGCGGGTTTCCCGGGCAAGCATAGCCATAGGCATCTGCGCGTATCAAAGCCCCGCAATACTCGTTGCCCGGATTTAGGTACACAGGTGCGGTATTGGTAAAAGCCCAATCGTCTTGCTGATCTACCATCCTTTTCAAAATGCGGCGTTCAGGTCCAAAGGTATACAAGAGCGGCAAACTTTCAGCCCACAAGTGAGCCAGCTGCGCATGCGTGAAGTCAAGCCCATGCCGTTCCAGAACAAGCATTCCCAGCACTGTGTAGTTAATATCATCATCAGCGCTGACATAACGGATATTCTCCCTGCAGCATTCAGTCCAGCTTGGGTGTCGCTTGGGTAAAGCTTCCGTCATCTTGATGCTGATATAATCGCGTATTGGCCATTCATTATGTGGCAGAAAAGCCTTTTTCAACATCTCCAAATCCGGATTTACTTCCAAGGGTTTGCCAAGAATACAGCCACATACCGATGCAAGAAACGCTGTTTCAGTCTTCTCCTTTGCTATTGCAAGGTCAATCGGTTTTATTTTTGTCATTGCGTTCGGTGTCGCTGCGATTATGTCAGACAAGCTATCCGGTTCTTCATACGGCCAGTCATGTCGCATTGGTGTAGCGGGCAGTCTGTTGGCAAATTCCAACAGTGCGTCATATGTCATCGGCAATCTGTAGAGTTCGCTCCGCGGTTCGGCTACAGCATATCCCTGGCGCTCCATGCTCAGCAAAGTATGCTCCAGTTCGGAAAACAATACATCTTTCGCTACAATCATTTCGCTCACCTCGGTTTCCACGATGTTCTGATTTGGCATTATATGCACTATTGGTCGAGAAGCGTTATTACAAGACAAGCCAATTAACGCTCAATCACGCCAGATCGTTCTCCGGCTCTTATAAAAATATAGTATTCTGCGTATTTACAGTCAAGATCTGGCGCAACCAAGCCCTTCATATGCAATGGATATTCATGCTTGTTTCAGGTCAAGTGTAAAAAAGTCCACGATTGCGATAAAATATTCCATTGCGAAATCATTTGATTAAAATGTATTGTAACAAACACAAGGACAGGTGTTTGGGCCAACAACAATATAAAATGGAGGTAATTGCTGTGAACACTAAGATGAAACGCGTATCAATCTTGCTACTTGCGATGATGCTGACAATTTCCATGGTTCAAACCGTACTGGCAGAAGGCACAAAAAAAGTTACTGTCATGATCAATCAAACCTGGAACAAGCCTTCGATGGAAGAGCTGGCGCGCGACTTTGAAGAAAAGAACCCGGGCATTAAAATTGACTACCAGGTTGTTCCGGACAATGCTTTCGGCCAACTGCTCAACGCAAAAATTGCATCCAAAGAAGTGCCTGAAATAATCATGGATAACTACCAGGCACTGGCAAAGACAGTCAATATGTCCGAAACTTTTGTAGAGTTCAGCAACCAACCCTGGTACAGCAAACTGCTAAACAAAGAACAAATCGTTCTTGATGGGGGTGCATACCTGTTGCCCATCAATGGTTCCGGCGATCCCTTCGGGATAGTTTACAACACTGAAGTCTACCAGAAAGCCGGAGTGGAGGAGGTTCCAACAACTTGGGAAGAGTTTTTGGCTGTTTGTGAGAAGCTGAAGGCTTCAGGCGTCACACCGGTTTTGCTGACAGGAAAAGACGCATGGACCATCGGCATGTGGACCGTGACCATGTTCCCCAATGTAGTGGATAACGACCCAAACCTCACATGGGAAGACCTGAACACCGGCAAAGTGAAGTTTTCTGATGTTGAAGGTTTCCGTTGGATCTTGGAAGTTTTGAACATCCTTGTGGAAAAGGGATATGTCAATGATGACTTTCTCGCGTGCACCTATGATATGGGGCAGGAGATGATTTCGAATGGGGAAGTTGCCATGACGCTTCAAGGAGCATGGTTTATCAATGAGTGTGTCTCTAAGTATCCGGATGTTCAGTTTAGCATGTACCCCTTCCCGTTCATAGATAATGCGCAGTTTTGCTCAGGGCAGTGGTCAGGTTTCAATGTGTTTAAGGATGCGCCGAATGTTGATGCAGCAATGCTGTTTATTGATTACTGCGCCCAGCCTGAAAATATGGCGAAGATTTCCAGTGACTGGAATTTCATCCCGCCATTTGCAGAATGCAAAACAGAACTTCCATACTGGATTCAAGATTTTATGAAAAATTATCTGGAAAAAGGAGCCGTTCCTCTTGAGGAAATGGCGATTACTTCCGCAATAGAGATCGGTTATCTGACTACACTTACGATTGACATGCTCGCTGGCGGCCAAACCATCGATGAGGTATTGGTGAATTGGGATGCCAAATTTGCTGAGCTTGCAACTCTGCGCCAATTGGATGGCTGGCGCTGACCTTGAACCACAGCTGGGTCTCTGGAAGCTAAACGCTTCCAGAGACCCAGCCATTTCAATCTGAGATATCGAAAAAGGGCGAGATAATGAAACAAACCAAAAGTCAATTGAACAGGTTGTATCACCCCCTTTTTTCATTTCCCGCCCTGCTGTTATTCAGCTTGTTTTTTTTGATGCCCTCCGTTATCGGCTTTGCATATTCATTTACAGACTGGAACCAGTATCTTCCCGATATACACTTTGTCGGCCTTGCAAACTTTAAGCAAATATTTTCCGAGCGAATCTCAACAATGGCTTTGAAAAACACACTGATTTTCGCAGCGGTCACAACGCTTGGTAAAAACGTGTTTGGTCTGGGGCTTGCGTTGCTCCTAAACAACAAGTTGCGCGGGCGAACGGTCTGGCGAGCGATATTCTTTTCACCAGCGGTGTTTTCAACCATTGTTGTCGGTCTTGTCTTTTCGGCAGTGCTCCACCCTAAAGGACTTTTAAACAGCGCTCTTGGCGCTCTTCATTTGGGTATCCTTCAACAAAAATGGCTCACCGATAAAAATATTGTAATGATTACTGTCAGCTTTGTGGAAATCTGGATGTATGCCGGTTTTCATATGGCTATTTATATGGCTGGATTACAGAGCATTCCGGTTGAGTTCGTTGAAGCCTCTCTTATAGATGGCGCTTCTTTCAGGCAGCAATTCCGATATATTATTTTCCCCTTAATTATTCCCTCATTCAACGTGAACCTGGTTATGTCATTAATAGGCGGATTTAAAGTTTTTGATATGGTCTATGTGCTTACCAATGGAGGGCCGGGATTTGCGAGCCAAGTTGTTTCAACCCTGGTTTTCCGCGCTTTTGGAGAAGGTCGCTGGGGATACGGAACAGCGCTAAACCTGATGCTTTTCTTGATTATTTACATTATCTCGCTATTTGTCCTTGGGTTTTTCCGCAAACGGGAGATTGAGTATTAATGAATAGCCGCCGTTTTCTTCGAAAATGGGTTTTGCCTGGCGCATTGCAGGCCTTCCTGCTTCTATCAAGTTTGTTTATCCTGGCGCCACTCGCCATAATGTTCCTGGGCTCTTTCAAGGATACGAAGGAGGCGGCCCAGCTTAGCTTGTCATTGCCGACAGTTTGGCATCCGGAAAACTATCAGGTTGTTTATGAAAAGGGAAGAGTAGGCAGGGCGTTTCTAAACAGCGCGCTCATCACAATCAGCGCAGTTTTCGTTACCTTGCTGACTTCTTCCATGGCTTCATTTTATCTCGCTCGTGCTGCTACACAGCTATCAAAAAGGATATACAATATATTCATGATCGGGCTGGTGGCACCCATATCTCTGATCCCGACAATCAAACTTCTGCAAATACTGCGCCTTAACAATTCCTACCTCGGTGTTATTCTTATTTTTTCCGCGCTTAATTTGTCCTTCTCTATCCTGTTGATGACGGGTTTTGTGAAAACGATACCTCGTCAACTTGATGAAGCGGCTCTGATTGATGGCTGTGGGGCATTGCGGACATTCTTTCAAGTAGTGCTGCCGCTATTGATTCCTGTCATCGCTACAGGTACGGTTTTCATTTTCATGGGTGTTTGGAACAGTTTTGTCATCCCTTTATATTTTTTATCTGATTCTGATAAATGGCCAATGCCGTTGACGGTATACAATTTTTTTGGGCAATATCAAAGCAGCTGGAACCTCGTGTTTGCAGATTTGGTCATGACAGCCTCGCCGGTTCTTATTGTCTATATTCTGGCACAGAGATACATCATCGAAGGGATGACAGCAGGCGCAATCAAAGGTTAAGCACTGCAGAAAGGCAGTTAAATGATCCCACTGAATAAGTTTCGGCCCATATCCCGGTTGGAGACTCCAAACAATCAACTCCTTCGAAGCAAGTTTCCGGTCATTGATGCACATAACCATTTGGCACGGACCAGGGATGCAGCGGCATTGGTTGCTAAAATGGATCTCTTTAATATTCGATTGATTGTAAATTTAGACGGATTCTGGGATGCTCGAATGGAGGAGCAATTCTTGTTGTTTTCAGACCCATACCCAAATCGATTTGCTATCTTTTGCCGAGTTGACCTGACAGATATTGATTTGCCTGATTTCACGGTGAGGACACGAAAATACCTGAAATCGTGCGTACGTCGCGGCGTTGTCGGCATAAAATTCTCGAAGTCTCTGGGAGTGAAACTCACCGATCGCCAGGGTCACTATCTCAAGCCTGACGACGATCGGCTTCGTGTGGTTTGGGAAACAGCCGCAGAGTTCAATTTACCGGTAACAATTCATGTTGCTGACCCGCCTTCTTTTTTTGATCGTACAATTGATGAGACCCATGAAAGGTACGAGGAATTAATTGAGCACCCGGATTGGTCGTACGGCAGCAGGCCTTGCCCGCGATTTAATGAATTACTGGATGCACAGGAGAACCTTTTAAGCAAGAACCCGGAAACTTGTTTCATTGTGGCTCATGTGGGCTCACACGCGGAAAACCTGCGAAACGTAGCCCGGATGTTGGATCTTTATCCCAATATGATGGTCGATACGGCAGAACGCATCTCAGAATTAGGCCGTCAGCCCTATACAGCGCGCGATTTCTTGATACGGTATCAAGATCGGGTGCTTTACGGGACTGATCTTCTGCCAACAGAAAGCAACATATCCGCAAATTATCGGTTTTTCGAGACAAGGGATGAATACTTCCCATACAATTCCTTGGATGAACACAATCAGGGCAGATGGAACATTTATGGTGTTTTCCTGCCAGACCGGGTGTTGGAAAAAATATATTTTCTAAACGCGCTGCGCTATATCCCGCGCCTTGCTTCTTTAATCGGCGAATAGGAGGAATTGTCATCATGCTTGAGAAATTAACACGCAAAATACATGGGCAATCACACAGGCAATCCAGCTGGGACAGGACAGGGGGAAACCAAGACTATGTCAGGATCGAGTCCGGTGAGGAAAAAACGATATTTGATGTTCAAGGCCCAGCAGAGATAAACCATATATGGTGTACCTTCGCTAGCGAAGCACCTTATGCTTTTCGCTCTATTGTCATACGAATGTATTGGGAAGAAGAGGATAGTCCTTCGGTTGAAGTCCCAATTGGAGATTTTTTTGGTGTTGGGCACGGTGTGGCCAGCCATTATATATCATTACCGCTCAACATGATTACTCGTCAAGGCGCTCCTCAGTCCTTCGCTGCGATGAACAGCTTTTTTCATATGCCATTTGCGCGCCGTGGACGAATTACAATAGGTAATGATACCGGAATGGTGATCCCGAATTTTTATTACTATATAGATTATCGAAGTCTGGATTCATTCTGTGAGGATGGTTTGCATTTTCACGCTATGTGGCATCGTGAAAATCCCACAGACGGTGTATTACACATGGAACAATTAGGACAAACGCAAAAAACATTCCGAGGACCGATAGAAAAAGTCTCTTCGATGAAAAATCTGAATGGACAAGGCAATTACGTTATTCTGGACGCAATTGGTGCGGGCCACTACATCGGATGCAATCTTAGCATCGACCATATCAATCCTGTGCCAAACGTTACGTGGTTTGGGGAAGGCGATGATATGATTTTTATTGACGGTGAATCATGGCCGCCGTCGATGCATGGGACAGGCACTGAGGACTATTTTTGCACCGCTTGGGATTTTCCATCAGGAAAGTTTAGCGGACCTTACCACGGTATATCTCTGGCTGAGCCTTATAGAACCCCGGATGTCTGGGAAACTCCCGGTACCTGGGGCGCTGGATCTTTTGGTTACAGCGGTAAATGGACTGCATACAGGTTTCATATCGAAGATCCAATAATATTTAACAGATCTATTCTGGTTACGATAGAACATGGACATGCAAACAGCTTGTCAAATGATTATGCTTCCACAGCATACTGGTACCAAACAGAGCCGCACAAGCAATTTCGGCCCTTGCCTGTAGCTGCTGCGCGCATGCCGTTAACCACAAAAGAAAGCCTTAAATCATACTGTCGGTCAATTTAGCACCAAGGGGGGATATGATGGAAAAAATGTATACTCTGGTTTCTGGCGATTGTGGACAATGGACTACCTTTGACCTGAACAAAGGAACAAAAACAATCTTTGTCAAGCCAGGAGAAAACAAAACGATTTTTAATCATAGCGGATGCGGAATCGTCACGAGGCTGTGGATGACCATGCCAGGCTGGTTCCATCGATACTGGGATGAGAAAGCGACCACAGACCCTACTGTATTGCGGTTGAGTATTATCAAAATTTATTATGATGGCGAAACAGAACCATCCGTTCTTGCTCCTGTCGGTGATTTTTTTGGCGTAGGGCATTGTGAATACCGCCATTATACAGCCCGGCTTCTCGGAATGAGCCGTGGCGGCTTTTATAGTTTTTTTCCAATGCCATTTCATAAGAGCTTTAGGCTGGAAATAGAGAATATGCATTCTCAGGAAACCATTGAGCTTTTTTTCAATGTTCAGTATAAGACTCTTCAATCCTTACCCGGGAACGCGGGGTTGTTCCATTGCGCTTTTAATTCTGCCGCTTGCGGCCCTGCCGATCCTCTGCTGGTAGCAGACATCAGGGGTGAGGGGCATTTTGCGGGCTGTGCGGTGTCCATACAAGGTGCTGCACCAAATGTTATGTCATATTTGGAGGCTCCTGAACACATATGGATTGATGATGAAAACGAGCCCTCCATCATAGGCACAGGCATGGAAGACTATTTTGGCGGGGGGTGGTATTTCCGCGGAGGGGAGTTCTATTGTGACACACACGGTGTTCCGCTGAAAGACCCGCTCCGTTCAATGATTACCATGTATCGTCTGTTAGATGAGGATCGGATATCATTTTTGAAGAGTTTTCGCATGAGCTTTGTCAACCCATGGAAGGCGGAGAGGCTGAGCCCCTATATTTATTCATCAACAGCATATTATTACTTAAAAAAGCCAGTGAAGGCATGTTTCTCTTTACCTGCCCCTACGGACATGACGCGACTTTACCACATTCGTGACATGGATTTTCAATCAATCCCTTAGATCGTGCGGACATGAGTTCATGCAAGTACATTTGCCCATATCTCGTGTCCACACCTATCTAGATAATGATTGAAATCTATCAAAAAATGAAACCTCATAATGAATGATTAAGCAATATTTCCTCACCGCTACGATATCGGGATGGTGAGACGCCAACAATCCGTTTAAACAAATTGCTGAAAGAAACAAGCGTATTAAAACCTAAACTGTATCTCTGGTCAGCGGACTACCTTTTTGCGCATGATGATCCGTTGTCTTGTGGCATGTGAGAGCTTGTGATAGGATACAGGCAGAACAATAATTTTATCGGGCGGTTCAGCCCTGAAGGAGGAGCAATGCAATATCCCAAAATCGGTATTCGTCCCGTCATTGATGGCCGCTGGGGCGGTATCCGTGAGAGCCTGGAGCAGTCCACCATGGACATGGCCAGGGCTGCGGCGGAATTGATTTCCACCCTGAAATATCCCGACGGAACCCCGGTTCAGTGCGTCATTTCCGACACCACCATCGGCGGCGGGGCCGAGGCCGGCATGTGTGAACGCAAGTTTAACCGGGAAAACGTGGTCGCCACCCTGACAGTGACCCGCTGCTGGTGCTATGGCATGGAAACCATGGACACCAACCCCCATACCATCAAGGCGGTCTGGGGGTTCAACGGCACCGAGCGCCCCGGCGCGGTCTACCTGGCCGCGGTCCTGGCCGCATATGCGCAAAAGGGTCTGCCGGCCTTTGCCATATATGGCCGGGACGTACAGGATCTGAACGACACCAGCATCCCGGAGGATGTCAGGGAGAAACTGCTGCGCTTTGCCAGGGGCGCTGTTGCCGTGGGCTGGATGAGGGGCAAGGCCTATGTCAACTTTGGCGGCGTGTCCATGGGCATCGCCGGCGCCTACTGCGATATGAATACCATGCAGCAATACTTTGGCATTCGCCCGGAGTGGATGGATATGACCGATGTGCTGCGCCGCATCCATCTGGGCATTTATGACCCGGACGAATATGAAAAGGCCCTCGGCTGGATCAGGGAGAACTGTCCCGAGGGCTTTGATGTGAACGCAGGCAAAAACTTACCGGAATTGATTACCAAGAGCAAAACCGTGCCGCCTGAGAAGGACTGGGAGTTTATCGCCAAGATGAGCCTTGTGCTGCGGGACGCGATGTTTGGCAATCCCAAGCTGGACGCGCTGGGCTGGCATGAGGAAGCGCTGGGAAAAAACGCGGTGGCCGGCGGTTTCCAGGGGCAGCGCGCCTGGACGGACTGGCTGCCCAACTGCGACTTCACCGAGGCGATCATGGCTTCCACCTTTGATTGGAACGGCCCGCGCGCGCCCGTGGCCTTTGCTACGGAGAACGATACCTTAAACGGCCTGTCCATGTTGCTGGGCACCCTGATCACCAACACCGCGCCATGCTTCCATGATGTGCGCACCTATTGGAGCCCCGAGGCGGTGGAGCGTGTCAGCGGCTGGAAGCCCGAGGGGGATGCCGCGAATGGCTTTATCCATCTGCTTAATTCCGGCGCGACAGCGCTTGACGGCACCGGCGCGGCCAGGAACGACAAAGGCGAGGGCTGCATGAAGCCTTTCTGGGAAATGACCGATCAGGACATCAAGGCCTGCCTGGAAGCGACGGATTGGGAGCGCGCCAACTATGAATACTTCCGCGGGGGCGGATTCAGCAGCCATTTCAAAAATGAAGCCGAGATGCCTGTCACCCTGCTGCGGCTGAACATTGTTGAAGGCATCGGCCCGGTTTTACAGATTGCTGAGGGCAATACGGTGTGCCTGCCGGATGAGGTGCATGAGCTGATCATGAACCGTACCGACCGTACCTGGCCGTGCACCTGGTTCGCCCCACGGCTGACGGGTAAGGGTCCCTTCAGGGATGTTTACTCCGTCATGGCCAACTGGGGCGCCAACCACGGCGTTACGGTTTATGGCCACGCGGGCGCTGATTTGATCACCCTGGCCGCCATGCTGCGCATCCCGGTCAATATGCACAATGTGCCTGCCGACAAAGTCTACCGCCCGCATTGCTGGGCAGCCTATGGCACGCAGGATACTGAGGCGGCTGACTACCGCGCTTGCCGGAATTACGGCCCCTTGTATAAATAGGCTTGTCTTGTTGGTCGTCTGCATCCAGAGGGGGATCTTCCCTCTCTGGGCGCGGACAGGGGCGTTTCTTGTCACCCTGTTTTCCCGCGCTTTCGTTCGATTTTTCAGTTGCGGTATCTTTCGGCAGGGAGCTGCCGGGTGAAGCATCGTCTTTATTCCTGTTTTTGTCTGATATAAATCCTTATTGCATCCAAAGCGGCGAGAGATTGGTATTGCTGCTTCAAGGCGGATTCCCAGACAAGAAAAACTGGGTTCATGGCGATTCATGAACCCGGCAGACAAACAAGTTAGATGACTTCCAGATAATCCTTGTCCGGCAAGGCAGGGAAAGGTGCGTGCGGCAGGGTTTGGTACCAGTAGGCCACCGAGGCCAGGTCATCCTGCAGCGGCAGATAACGGCCGCCCTCGCGCCAGCCCAGCGCCTGGATGGTGACCTTCAGATCCTTCTCAAAGTAAATGGGATCAACGATGTGCCAGCGGTACATGCCAAAGCGGAATTGGCTGGCATAGAGGGTATTGGGTGTGATGACCTGATGGAGTCCCGCATAAGGCGTGGTAAAGGCAACATAGCGGTCATGCGTCCTGGGATCCTCAAAATTATAGGAGCCGCAGAAATAGTCTTCTGTGCCGGTACCGCAAATGGTGGGGAACTCTTTGTCCCCGTCCATGAAGAACTTAATCTCGCCCTCGCCCCACCAGCCGCGGTTGTTGACGCCCCAGGCCATGTAGGTACCCACATATTTGCCCTTGCCCCTGATTCCGTCGACGATAGTATAGTCCTGCTTGTAGGGAAGCGGGTTGGTTCGGCGGAACTGGGCGTGGAAGTAAGCCTCGTCCGGCGCTACCTCGCAGTGACAGTAATCAATCTGGTAGTACATGGTGACCGATTCTTCAGCCATATTGGTCAGGGTGAAGCGGGCGCGCTTTCGGAAGGGCATGGGCCAGTAGCAGTTGAAGGCGCTGCCGGGGTTGACGCAGACAGCCAGGGAACTCAACTGAGCATACTCATTCCAGCCCATGGCAAAGAAATCGCCGATCGGGCACTCAACCGAGGGGTCCTCCTGCCCATCCCAGTACACGCGCAGGATGGTGTTGCGCCAGCGCCCGGTGGGCGTGAGCCAGAGATGGTTGATGATGCCCGAACCTGTGATATCGGCAATGGTGAAAGTCTCTCCCGGCTGCAGAATAATGTACGGGTTAACTTTCCAGCCCCTCCCCAGGTCCCTCGCTGCGCGGCGCGCATTGCCATCCTTCAGCTCACATATCCCGCCTTTGCCTTTCTCGCCTGTGAAGTTCTCCGGGCTGATCGACCGGGTGATCTTCTTTTCCAGTTTTGACAGGTTGTCCATGGTCATGCGTATATCCTCCTTCATGGCGCCCGGTAGAGCGCGTTCTCTTGACAGATAAATTTTAACAAGACAACCAGGATATGGCGCTCTGACATTGATGCCACAAATGAACGCCCTGTTTTCTATCATCATAAAGGGCTGGTGTATTTTTGTCAATATTTACTTTACATTGTTTTGATATTCTGCTATTCTATAAATTGTTAGAGAATGAGTTGTGGTATCGTTGTCATAAAGGGAGTAGAAGATGGCCAGCATGTATGAGATTGCCAGGGAAGCCGGTGTCTCCGCCTCCACCGCGGCAAGAGCATTGCGGGGCACAGGTTACTGCAGTCCCGAAAGCAAAGAGAAGGTGTTAGCAGCCGCGAAGCGCCTGGGCTACATCCCCTCGCACGCTGCGCGCTCGCTGAAGCTGAAGCGCACGCAAAAAATCCTGTTCTGTATCCCTGATATCTACAACCCCTTTTATTTCCGGATGATTAAAGGCGTTACCGATGTGCTGGAGAAGTATGATTATTTTCCGATTCTGTGCCACACCAGGGGCAAAGCGGAGCTGGAACTGAAAATCCTTCGCAACTTGCAGGAAGGCTACGGGGATGGCATGGTTTTTGTTTCCTTTGATTTTAATGAGCGCAACATTCAGGCAGTCAACGCATGCGGCTGCCCGGTCGTGCTGACAAACCATTACCAGTCTCCTGCCGGGGAGGACAAGTTTGACTGCGTGTATGTGGATACTTATGAAGGCATCAGGAGAGCCTGTCTTCACTTGATTGACAGCGGATACCGGCGGATCGGGTACATTGGCGGCGGCCTCAACCAGACCGGTCGAGAGCGCTTGGCAGGGTTTACCCGTGCGATGCACGAGCGCGGCCTGACTCCGCACCAATCCCATTGCAAAGTAGGCGATTTCTCTATGGAAAGCGGCCGCAGGAACATGCTGGAACTGTTGGATGACAGCAGGCCGCCCGAAGCGCTGGTGGCCGCGAACGACCTGATGGCCATTGGCGCCCTGCAGGTATGCAAGGAAAGGCACATGAACATCCCTGATGATATAGCCATCATCGGTATGGACAACAGCGACCTGGCCGCTATCCTGGGCCTGTCCTCCATCCGTATGCAGGAGGAGGAGATCGGACGCCAGGCCGCCACCATGCTGATGGAAAGAATCCTGCGCAAGCGCCAGGACAAGCGTACCATCCGGTTGCTGCCTGAACTGGTTCTCCGCGCGTCCACGGGCATCAATGTAAAAAATGTTACGCTCCTACACCCATCGTTGAATCGCTGCGCGAATTGCCGTTGAAAGACTGGCATTCCGGTACATATGTTGTCACAAATCCAAAAACCGGAAAGCCAATTCACGTGGAGTCGGAATTCAACACCATGTGGAAGCATATCCGACAGCAAATCAATCTTGGCCCCTACACCTCCCATTCCTACCGCCACGCGATGGCGACAACGCTGCTAACCAGCGGTGTGGATATCAAAACAACCCAAGCCATCATCGGGCACTCTCAGCCCAGCACAACACTCAACATTTATTCCCATGCATTGCCCGGTAAAATCCGGGAAGCTGGATTAATATTCACTGAAAAAATGGTCATTTGACACATTTATTGACAAAGACAACGTTTTATAATCCCTTATACATACTACAAAAAGCAATGTCGTTTCTGGTAACCGTTTGGCGAAAACATTGACGCATACTAATATACATCCACTCTTCCAACTTGACAAAAAGCGTTGAAACTCTTATGATTTCAACGCATTCGCCGGTGTGGTGGAATGGCAGACACAGGGGACTTAAAATCCCCTGGCTCCAGGGCCGTGCTGGTTCGAGTCCGGTCACCGGCACCAGACAACGATAATCCGAACCAAATCTTCATGACAGGAGATGGGTTCGGATTATTGGTGCGCTTTGAGAAGTTCGAAGATACGCATTTTAGGAATGGAGTTATTAGAAAAGAGAAATCCAAGCCTTGAAGACTCAAAAGACTCAAAAACGTTATTAAAAACATTATAAACAGCAAAATGGCAGCAAAATGTGCCAAAGTAAAACTGTCCCGATTGCGCCAAAGTAAAACTGTCCCGATGAACATCCATTCCTACGTAAAGTGTGCTATAATGTTTTATGTAATGCCTCCTGTTTTTTGTATGTGGTAACCCCTGTGGATGGTAGTTCCATACTCATCTTACAGGTGAATCCTCGTTTCTACAAATCCCGGGGGCATTACATATTGTCTGATTCTAAGCTTTATTGCATCGTTGCGCCGGGTCTTTTGTCACCCCGCTGTGTCAGTCAACCTCAACGTAGCTCAGGCTACGCCATCGGTTTCCTTCCTTGCAGGCCAACAAAATCCCTCGCCGCTTTGGATGCAAACAAGCTTTACATCAGCATTAAAAACCATGCTGTACTGTAGCAACTGCGCGAACAATCCTTATGAAAAAACAATTAATAAACATTTTACAAAAAAATAGGTATTCCAGCAAACAGACTTCAAAGTTATGCTATAATAGCATAGTCTGATGTTAACCTGCTGAAAACAGGAAACGCCAGACGATGTCGCATCATTGCCAGGACAGCAACGATGCCGGCGGAAGGCACAGGCCGCTGTGGAAGCGGACGCCAAGGGCTTGGCGGCGTGGAAGCTGCGGCATATTTTGTTCAACAAGAGCCACTGAAACACCCATTGGAGAGCGGAGCTATGGTCATATCGAATCACCCGGTATCGTACGGATGCATCTTCTGCCTGAGCGGGCGGGAGGATCTTGTCATCAGCAATATCCGCCACACCTGCGAAAATGTGCGCGCCATGAGCCTGAAGATTCAAAAGCACATGACCAAACAGGGCAAAAAATACAGCGTCTTTTCTCCGGCGCTGCCCGGATATGTTTTTTTTGAGGCGCCAAGCCGCGAGATCAGCCTTTGTGAACGGTTTCCCAAGGACGGGCTTGTCCGGATCCTGACCAATCATCTGGGCGACTGGCGGCTGCAGTACCGCGATGAAGAATTTGCGAAGTGGGTTTTTCAGAACAATGGGACGCTCTGTTTTTCCAAAGCGTATCAGGAGGGGGACAGGGTTAAAATCCTCAGCGGCCCGTTGAAAGAAATGGAAGGATGCATCCGCCGGATTGACCGGCGCGGGCGCAGCGGACAGATCGAAATCAAGTTCGACGGGAAGCTGGTCAGGGTGTGGCTGGGCTTTGAATGGATAGACTGCTCAAAAACAAACGCTTTCCGCTCTGGACTGGCCTTGAACTAATTGATATACTCTGTTCTGAACGGAAACTTGCTTTACAGGAGAGATTCTTGGCAAATTATCACAGGCACAGACGAAGACGGCTTACGGGCACCACAGTCATCCTGATCCTGATCGGCGCCGCCCTGATATATGCGGGCATCCTGCTGGGCATCCGGCTGATCGGGAACCGGCTCGAAGGCACTGAAGCCGTTGAGCCTGTCGGTTCGCTGGAAGGAAGGTTTGTGTCCAATGGCCCTACGATGCAATACGCCGGCCGTGACTGGACCTATCGCAAGCGGGATCTGACCAACATCCTGCTAATCGGCGTGGACTGGCAGGAGAGCGGGGCCATCGTCTCCGGCACAGACGCCGGGCAGGCGGATCTGCTTTACCTGATCACAATCGATAAAAAGAACAAAACGGTCTTTACCCTGAGGCTGGATCGCAACACCGTGACCGACATCCGTATTTACAGTCCTCTTGGCGAGTATACGGGTATCCGGAAGACGCGGCTGGGCCTGTCCCATACCTACGGCGCAACAGCGGCGGAAAACTGCGACAACACTGTCTGGGCGGTCAGCAACCTGCTGGGAAATATTCCCGTGGATGGCTATCTGGCGCTGGATACGGGCGCCATCGCCGCCCTGAAAAACGCGCTGGGAAAGGCCGGCGCAACACCGGAGGAGGATACCTCAACGCTTGACGCGCAGACGACCACAGGCGCAGGCCTGACGCTCCACACCCAGCAGGGCAGGGACGATGAGGCGGACGCATCCTCTGCGCGCCAGCAGCACTCGCTCATCCAGGCGGCGGTGGGGATGTTTTTCCAGGGAGTGAGCGACAGGATGAGTGCCGCCGGCAAGCTGTTTGAGGCGCTTACCGGGCATATGACCACGAATAGGCAGCGCGCTTGGTTCATCAATAAAGCCTACGAATGCCGGGACTACCGGCAACTGGAAACAAAATCCCTTGCAGGCAGCCACAGCCTAAGCGCGGACGGCATCACGGAATTCCATCCGGACGCCGACGCGCTGAACGCTCTGCTGACGGCCTGTTTTTTCGAGTAAAAGCAAGAAGCCGGCTGTCCGGCTCGGAAAGGTAAAAGACCATGATGAAACGCATGTGCGGCATCGTTCCGGACTGACGCTCCTGAGCCAGGGAGAAACGCAGGAAAGCGGGCGGGCCGGCAATCTGTTCAAGCAGCATCAGCCGGATGGAAGGCGTTCCGGTTTCGCTGTTGATTGCAGGCGCACCGGCGCAGCCCGGCCCTGGCTTTCACCCTGAAAACGCGTTGGTAAAACCCGGAACACAGACCAAGAAGAAAGGCGATTTTTTATGGCTGATGAGAAAAGCGGACATGTCGTGGCAATAGAGACATGCCAGGGAAGGACGGCCGAATGAACTACAATCAAGGCGGACTGAACAACATGAGGGGCAGAGAAAGCCGCTCAACCGAAGCGGAGCTGTTTGCTGAAATCCTGTCCCGGATGGACGGGAAGCAGAAAGATGATCAGAACAGCTCACAGCAGAGTCCCGGTAAAACGTCTCCCCGCGAATCCATTGATCTGGTGGAGCTGTTCTACTACCTCCTCTCCAAACTGTACATCATCGTGCTGGGCATGGTGCTGGGCGCGCTGCTGATGGGCTATTACGCCGTCAACAACAGAACGCCCATTTATTCAGCAACATCCAAGCTGTACATCTTGGGCGCGTCGGGCATCAGCACGTTTACCGATATTCAGATCGGCACCGTGATGACCCTGGACTACCCGGAGGTGTTTAAAACCTGGGAAGTGCATCAGATGGTCAACGAGGAGCTTGGTACAAACTATGATTATTCCACGCTTCAAAGCATGATCAGCGTGAGCAACCCTGAAAGCACGCGCATCATGTATATCACAGCCCGGCATCCCGATGCCCGGGCAGCGGCGGACATTGCCAACGCCTACGCCTCCGCCGCCAAGCGTTTTATTGCACAGACCATGAAAACCGATGAGCCCAGCATCTTCTCCGTCGCGCTGGTGCCCAGCACGGCAAGCAGCATCAGTGTCACAAGCTATGTGATCCGCGGCATCCTGCTGGGGACGGCGCTGGCCTGCGGCCTGCTGATATTGGTCTTCCTGCTGGACAGCCGCCCCAAATCGCCGGAGGACGTCATGCGCTACGCCAATCTCCCCACGCTGGCGGTCATTCCGGCCAACCCTAACCTGTCAGACGGAAAAAAACGCGGAAAGAAGGCGGGACGGATATGAATCAGTTGAGCATCACCCATTTCCCGGCGCTGGACTATGCCTGTGACGAGGCCATGAACACCCTTTGCACCAACCTGTCCTATTCCGGGCCGGGCATCCGCACGGTTTTATTTACCAGCCGCTACGAGCAGGAGGGTAAATCCAGCATCACCATGAACGTGATGAGGACGCTGGCGGGCTATGGCAAGCGCGTGCTTCTGGTGGACGCCGACCTGCGCCGTTCCACGCTGGCAAGGCGTTACCGCTTCAATTATTCCCAGCGGGAGGCCTTCGGCCTTGTCCATTATCTGGCCGGAATGTGCGCACTGGAAGAGGTAATTTATCAGACCAACCTGCCGGGGGCCTATATCCTGCCTGCCGGGCGCGATGTGTTCAATTCCATGCAGCTGTTAACCTCCCCCCTCTACGGGGAAATGATGCGCGCCATGCGGGAGCGGTTTGACATCATCCTGGTGGACTCCCCGCCCGCAGGGGTCATTGTGGACGCGGTGGAGATCGCGAAATTCTGCGACGGCGCGCTCATTGTAGTGGCCTACAACAGGGGGCGCGGGCAGGACATCGGCGTGGTGGCCGCCAACATCGCCAAGACAGGCTGCAAGGTGCTGGGCGCGGTGATGAACGGGGTCAACCTCAAATCCTTCCGCAACAGGAAGTATTACTACCGTTCCGAGCGCTATTCCGCGTACTACAGCCGCTACAGCAAGTCCGACAACAAAACGGATAAAAACACGAAAACCGGCAGGAGCGCCAAACGCAAGTGACACCCGAGGGATTTGCTGATCTTCATCAGCATGTGCTGTGGGGGCTGGACGACGGTCCCGGGACAGCGGAGCAAATGCACGCGCTGCTGGAGCAGAACGCGGCGGAAGGCATCCGACTGGTCTATGCCACCCCCCACGCCGATTTGCGGCGCCGTGCCTTTGACCTTGTCCTGTACCGGGCGCGGCTTGAAGAAGCCAGGGCCTACTGCGAAAACAAGGGGCTGGATCTGCGCATCCTTCCGGGCTGTGAGATCCAGTATTACGCTTCCGTTCCTGACCGGCTGGCAGCGGGCAGCCTTCTCCCCCTGGGCGCTTCCCACCATGTGCTGATCGAGTTTATCCCGGATGTATCCCTCTTTGAGATCCGCGAGGCGGCGGACAGCCTGTACCGCGCCGGGTATCCGCCCGTGCTGGCGCATGTGGAGCGATACCGCAGCCTGAGGCGGTCCCCCGAAAAAGCGATGAGCCTGCGCGCAGAATACGGGCTGATTTATCAGATGAGCTGCGCCGCCATCGCGCGTCCCCGCGGCCTGACGGAACAGCGCTTTGTGCGCCGGATGCTGACAGCGCAGGCCATTGACGTGATCGCCACGGACGCCCATGACGCTGTTCGCTATCCCGCGCGGATGCGGGAGGCCTACCGGACGGTCTGCGATCTGTGCGGGGAAGCCTACGCGAAGCGCCTGACAAACTTTGGGTGGCGGATCGCTTGCGCAAAAGAAAAAAGTATAGTATGATTTCTGCTGAGGAAAGGGTAGTCTCCATTGCCCAGTGGCACGCGCTCGCACAGCGAGGGACCGTGCTGCCCATGCGTATCCCGCTGGAGGGTGACAGCATGCGCCCGTTGATCCGGCGGGGGCGGGACCTGTTGTTTTTCGTTCCCCTAACGCGCCCGCTCAGGCGCGGCGATGTGGTGCTGTTTGAAGCGCCGCCGGGAAGGTATGTGGCGCACCGGGTGCGCCAGGTCAAGGGCGGCGATGTCCAGACCCTGGGCGACCATTGCTGGTACCCGGACCCATGGATGCCGTCCGCCGCCGTGCTGGGGATGGCGGCGACGGTGGAGCGCGGCGGCAGGCGCATCCCGCTGGACAGCCCGCTTGCCCGGGCGCTGGGGCGCGCGTGGATGGCGGGGCTGCCCCTGCGGCGCGGCTGGTGGCGATGCCGGGCGCTGGCAGGAAGATGCCTGCGGAGAATGGGATGGAGGAGGTGAGGACAGATGCCTGAGAAAGAGGTGGGCATCGACCTTTCCGGCAGCCTGCTCGATGTGCTGCGGCAAGCGGAAAAAAAGGGGCTGGACGCAGTTGAAATAGAGAACGTGTATAACAAGTATTTTGGTTATCATACGCGCAAAAAGGGCATACCCTATAATGGTGTCTTCGAGCTGACGCCGCTGTGCAACCTGAATTGCAAAATGTGCTATGTGCGCCTGTCGCCGGAGCAGATGGGGGAGCGCAGCCCGCTCCCGGCGGAAACATGGATCAGGCTGATCGACCAGGCGGTGGAAGCGGGCATGATGATCGCCACGCTCACAGGCGGCGAATGCCTGACATATCCGGGGTTCGACGAGGTCTATCTTCACCTGCAGGCCCTAGGGATACAGACAAAGGTGCTTACCAACGGCGTTTTGCTGAACGAGGAACGCGTCCGCTTTTTTCAGGAACATCAGCCTGCCCTGATCCAAATCACGCTCTACGGCGCCAGCGAGGAGGAATACGAGCAAGTCTGCGGCGCGCGCCGCTTTGAGGCGGTGCTTGCCAACATCCATCGCGCAAGGGAGGCGGAGTTTCCGCTCTCTATCGCCATCACCCCCAACCGCTTCCTGCCCGATGGCGGGGAGGCGCTTTTGCGTTTGGTGGACTCTCTTGGCATTCACTACAACATCAACTCCTGCCTGGTTACGCCGCAGCCCGGAACGGGCAGAGAGAAGGACAGCATCGATATCGAGCTGGAGGATTATATCCGGCTTTACACGCTGCGCAGGCAGTTGAAAGGCGTATCCATCACCCCTATGGATCCGGCGGAGTTGCCTGAGCCGGCCAAACAGTCTGAAAAACAGCTGACCGGTTTGCGCTAGTGAATTCCCAAAGTAAGTTCCACAGTGGCAATAAGAAGTGGAAGTTAGTCTGGGAAGAGAAAAGAGGTGGAAGTTAGTCTGGGAATAAAAGCGATAGTATTTTGTCCGGGACGAAGGAGGCCCGGATGATGAAAAACTGCGACAGGAAACACAAGCACCTGACATTAGAGGATCGGATCGAGATCATG
>Ga0116182_1001074_pt1 | contig 28855 bp, 29 predicted proteins | sample AD_UKC077_MetaG_FD_89805 | JGI IMG/M metagenome (GOLD analysis project Ga0116182, IMG submission 89805) | Active sludge microbial communities of municipal wastewater-treating anaerobic digesters from USA - AD_UKC077_MetaG | ecosystem: Engineered > Bioreactor > Anaerobic > Digestate | place: USA...
GCTGTTTCATCTGAAGAATCAGCTTTTTCTTGTATTCAAGCTCCATCGGCTCAAGAATATCATATAAATGTTTCATCTGATCTTTTCTCGAAGAGTTGCCGACAAAACACATGCCCAGAATCAAATTCTTCTCATCATCCGTTCCAGTAAAGCGTATCTCGGCATAAATCGTAATAGGCGCCTGCAGTTTAAAAACTATATCAAAAACGAAACCGCGTGACTTTATAAGATAGCGCTTAAGTTCATCATTATCGATTAAAAGCTTCAGACCACCGCGGCTTATGTCGGTTATACGCTGTTTCTGTGAAAGAAGAACCGTATTTGCTTCACGAATTCGTTCTACAAGGCGGAAAGAATCCTCCTTCATCGAAAAAACATCATCAAGATCGTATTTTTTTGTCTTAGAATACATTCTAATGTAAGCAAATGGAATTACTGACTCGGAATCAGAAATATAAACGATTGGAATCATCGCGACGGAGATATAACCTTTTTCTTTGAGCTTGGAAATATAGTGATCAGATTTTTCGCGTAAAATTGCCCTGAAATCAAGAAAACCTTCAATCGGAGGAGAAAAAGTCGAAGAATCATTCAAATCGGAAATCAAAAGTGATGAATTTGTTTTCTTTACAGCAAGAAGAATTTCATCTTCAGTATCAAAATAACCTATTTCATAGTAATCGGCGCTTGAACGCTTGCTTGATTCGAACTGGTCGAGTATAACTTTTATGCTCGTTGGAAGAGTATAAGTGTTTAAATCAATTGAATATTTTGAAAATCTGAAATTTGTAGCAACTACATCGTCTTCATTGACCTTAAATCGCAAATCGGATCTTCCTGTAGTCGCAATGCGGCCGCCATGAACCGAACATTTGAAATAACCGTCGGTCTTTTTTTCTAAAATTTTCAGATCTGCTTCAAAATATTTTTCAAGAAGAGCCGAAACAACAATAATGCCTTCAGCGTTTGGAATATAACTTTCGTCGGTGACAACCATGATTGTGTGATCGGAATCATTGAATTCATTAAAAAGAATTTCGCGCGCATCAAGATCAAATTTTATTTTAAGAGACTTTTGATTGAATTTTACCTTTAATATAGAGTATATCTGCTCTTTATTGGTTATCTCACTGAAAAATCTCTGCTTGCGCTCTTTGTATGTATACACAAAAATCTCCGAATATTAGATTCCCTTTTTTATTTTCGGAAGAATTAAAGACTACCTTTAGAAACAAGAAGATAAGATGCGGGGTAATAAAAAAAAAGACTGCCCGAAAGCAGCCTTTTAAAAAAAGAAAAAACGAATTACTTCTTTTTAACAGCTTTTTTAACAACTTTCTTGCTGTTTTTCTTAGCAGCTGCTTCTTTAGCTTTTGCATCTTTGATTTTTTCTGCAAGAACTTTGAGAGTTTTCTGATCAGCTGCGATCTGATCCTTAGCTTTCTTGATTTTGTCTTTGCATTTTTTGTCATCTGCAAGAAGCTGTTTGAGAGATTTCTCCGCCATTTTTAACTCCTCTAATTGATTAATACATTCTTCTATAATAAACAAGTTTAATTATCAAGCTTTTTTTTATATAATCACATAAAAAGTGCTTTAATAATGTTATGCAAGTTAAAAAACTGGCAAATGAAATCATTCAAATGATATTTTTATCTATTGCCGAATCAAATCGATCGAAATATATTTCTCTTATTGAATAATTATCAAAAATAATTTTACGCGGAAGAAAAAAATGAAACAGATACCACTTGTAGTCATCATAGGAAGAAGAAACGTTGGAAAATCAACACTGTTCAATTCACTTATCAAGAAAAAGCACGCGATCGTTGATGATCTTCCGGGTCTCACCCGCGACATTTTGAATTATAAAGTCAATCATCCCAAGTGTTCATTCATTTTATCCGACACTCCGGGACTTGATCTGCCTAAAGATTCTGAATTGTCTTCAAAAATCATTTCAAATGCAGAAAATCATCTTGAAAACGCTGATTTAATAGTCTTTCTTCTTGAAAATCCTTCAGTTGAAAAGTTTGATCACACTCTTATTTCAAAGATCAGAAAACTTTCCAAGCCGATGATTGTCGCAGTAAACAAAATGGATTCATCGGACGAACTGAGAAACATGTCGAACTTCTACGAGCTTGGGGTAAATGACATTCTTCCGATTTCAGCGAAGAGCAATTTCAACATTCCGATGCTTCTCGATAAAATAGCCGACCTGCTTCCTCATTCACCAAAAAGTATCGGTGAACCTGATTTGAAGATTTCACTTGTCGGAAAACCGAATGCAGGCAAATCGACGCTTCTTAACGCCTTCATGGGCTGTGAAAGATCAATCGTTTCGGATATACCCGGAACAACGCGCGATTCGGTTAATGATTCTTTCCGTTTTGAAGAGAAAACCATCGAAATAATAGATACTGCAGGCATAAGACGCAAAAAAAGAATCAAGGAAGACGTTGAATACTATTCACTAAACCGTTCGATTCAGTCAATAAAGGATTCTGATGTTGTAGTTCATCTGATTGACGCGGCGCAGGGACTAACCGAAGCAGATAAAAAAATAGCTGATCAGATTCTTGAAGTCAACAAACCTCTTATTATTGCGGTAAACAAATGGGACGCGGTAACAAAAACCGATAAAACATTTGAAGAATTCAAGGAATATCTTCTATTTAAGTTCTACCGCACGGCAGATTTCCCTATCATCGCTATATCTGCAAAAGAAAAAACAAGAATTCATAAGCTTTTGAAAACAGCGATGGAGATGAAAGAGAAAGCATCCAAGCGTATCGGAACGGCAAAACTGAATAAAGCGCTTGAAGAAATTCAAAGAGAGCACAAACTGCCTTCACTCGGAAGCGACATCAAGATTTATTACGCCACTCAGGTCGACACAATTCCTCCGCAGTTCAAACTTTTCGTTAATAATGAGAAAAATTTCCGTGCGGATGCTGTCCGCTTTCTGCAGAAAGAGTTTCAGAAACTACTCGGAATTCACGGCATTCCTATTGTAATTAAACTCGAAGGGAAAGACAGAAAACGCAAAGAAGCGGCAGCGGCTGAAAATAAAAGCAGAGTTAAGCCGAAACCAAAAACTAAAACTGAAAAGAATAAAATCGCGCAGGCTAATAAATTTCCGAAAAAAAGAGATTCCAAAAAAACCAAGGAAAACGCGGGCCGCAGAGGAAGAAACAGAAACGGAAGAGGTTAAAAAACCTCTATCCTTTCATCAAATGAACGCGCAATGGTTGCAGTATCTGCAAAATCGAGTTCACCGCCGACAGGAAGTCCGCGCGATATGCGCATCACGCGGATATTCATCTCTTTAAGTTTATGCGTCAGGTATAGAGATGTTGCATCACCCTCAAGGGTCGGATTGGTAGCAAGAATAATCTCCCTCACCTTGCCTGTTTTACATTTATCATAAAGCTCATTGATTCTCAAATCATCCGGACCTATTCCGTCAAGAGGGGAAATTACACCCTTCAGAACATGATAGACACCTCTGAAAATGCGCGTCTTTTCAATCGTCAGAATATCCTTTTCGTCTTCTACAACACATATTAGAGAAGAATCTCTTGATGGATCGGAACATATCGAACAGATATCCGCGTCAGATATTCCGCCGCAGACCGAACACTCACGGATTTTTTCTTTTATATCTATGAGTGCGGAAGCAAATCTTTTAACATCCGAATCTTTAAGTTTAAGAATATAAAACGCGGCACGTGAAGCACTCTTCTGTCCCATTCCGGGAATTTTGGAAAATTCAGTGATGAGAGCTTCAAGATACTTTGAAACCATTAAAACAATCCGTCCATACCCGGAATTTTGAGTCCGCCGGTAAGCTCTTTCATCTTTGCTGCGCTTGCATCTTTGTTGGATTTAGCTGCTTTATTAAAAGCATGGGTAATAGCTTTTTCAATCTGTTTTTTGTCGGCAGTTTTCAAAACATCTTCGTCAATCTTAACAGAAACAATTTCAAACTCGCCGTTAACAGTAATTGACGCCAATCCGTCATCGCTGATACCGACAGATTCCATTTTCTTTAAAGTCTTCTGGATCTTGCGGATCTCGCTCTGCATTTTCATTAAATTTCCGAGTTCACCGAACATACTACTCTCCGATATTTTTATTCATATTATTTTTCTTTTGAGGCTCAACGATCTCGCCCTGAAAAAAATTCACAACCCTCTCAACTGCGGGATGAGGTTTTTCCTCAACTCCGAAATCAACTGCAGTACGCACATCTTCCTGCGGCAGAGGTGCGTCATCATCAGCGCTTTCGTTTTCATCGGCAATTCTGACCGAAAGACTCTTTGCAGCAAACCAGTCCTTTATGAAAGCGATGTCATGAGCGTCAAGAATCTTTCCGTCATTGATTCTTGAAAAAACTACAACAGATGATTTAAGTTCGACACTGTAGCCGGCTTTTATTTTCTGATAAAGATAGAGCTTGATCTTGCGGGATTCCTCAAAAAAAACATTTATTATTCCGTCTGAAGGAATTTCATTTTTTTTTTGAGGCTGGACAGTTGCCGGGCTTACTCTCGCCGGAGCTTCAGCATTCACCTGATGAGGCGTTTTTTTTTCAACAGCCGGTGCATTTGACGGCGAAACCGAAGGAGATGATTCAAGCTTCTTGATTATTTCGGCAATGGAAGGTCTTGAACGCAGTTCAATCATGTCAAGAAGACCCATTTCAATACTTAAACGCTCGTTCTCGATTCCTTTTATCTCAAAATAAGTGCTGGTTATAATCTTGAAAAAGGCTGATAATTCCTCATCAGAAAATTCGTCCGAAAACTTTTTAAGTTCTTCGGCTTCTTCTTTAGAGAAAGATGAAGCGTTATAAAGATATATCCCGCTTTTAAGAAGCCGGACACATCTTATAACCTCAGCGAAACCCGAAAGATATAATTGAAGATTCGCACCGCTTTCGGCAATTGAATCAATCTCTTTCATCAGAGCTTCTTTTGACAATGAAACAAGTGCCGAAAGAAGCCTTGAATAGCTCGAAAATGGAACGATGCCGAGAGACTCAAGCGCGCTTGCTTCCGTGATCTTTCCGTCAGAAAAGGAAATAGCCTGCTCAAGCAGGGACTGCGCGTCACGCATTGAACCGCCGCTCGCACGGGCGATGGGGAATATTGCCGAAGGCTCGTAATCGACCTTGTCTGATGAAAGAATTTTCTTAAGATGATCCGCAATCGCTTCAACCGGAATCTTTTTGAAATTATATTTCTGACATCTGGATAAAATCGTATCAGGTACTTTATGAATCTCTGTAGTCGCGAAGATAAAGACTACATGAGCAGGAGGCTCTTCAAGAGTCTTTAGCAGAGCGTTAAAAGCCCCGGTAGATAGCATGTGAACTTCATCTATGATATAAATCTTATACTTTGACTTGACTGGAGCGAAGTTGACCTTTTCGCGCAGGTCGCGGATATTATCGACGCTTGTATTGCTGGCACCGTCAATTTCATAAACGTCGAAGGAAGTGCCGTTTTTGATTTCGACGCAGTTTTCACAAATGCCGCAGGGATCAGGAGTCGGACCTTCGAGGCAATTGAGCGACTTGGCGAGAATTCTCGCAACGGTAGTCTTGCCGACACCGCGCGGTCCGGTAAAAATATAGGCGTGGGAAACCCTGCCCGAAGAAATGGAATTGCGTATAGTCTTCAGGACATGATCCTGGAAAACGACTTCATTGAAATTCTGCGGACGCCACCGCCGGGCAATAACCTGATAAGACATTTTTACCTCATCAGAAAGATAGAAAACAAGAGATGATGGTCAAGCAGATTTTAAGGGAAATGAGAAGGGGAATAGTTTCACTTTACATAAAGTATATTACTAATCACAAGTACAAAGTATTCTGGCATAATACGGTTTTCGATTAACCTCATTTTTATTAAATCTATAATTTGAATTTCCGATTATATTGATTCCATTTTTTCTGCAAAAGTCAGCAATTAATATTAAATTTGCATTATTTCTGGTTCTGAAAGTCGGCTGACAGTAAGAATAAAAACCAAGAGTTTCCCCTTTTGGAATAATTGCCAGCAGTTTGATAAATTCATTAATATTATTTTTCTCTATAATTGTTGAATTTATTACATTATAAAAGTAATATTTAGCATTATAAGTTCTGTCATCTTCAACGATTATAAAAGCATAATTATCATATATATCCGAAGTTACTTTCTTTCCGATATTATTCTCATAGGTAAATTTTAATCGTTTGTCAGGGATATGATCTGATGACTTCTTATCACAAGAAACAACAAAGAGTAGACATATAAATCCGACACAGATGTTAATTAAATTATTATTTTTCACAAAACATCCTTAGTTATTAAATAATATAATTTTCATTCGGCTAAAGAATCTGAACATATTTCCAATAAGAAAATATATGCCTATAATTATTTCAAGAAAGAAAATCATAAAGATTATCTTTTAGATTCGCTCTTTAGGTCAAGAGAAGGAATTTCAAAAGAGTTATCATCTATAGAACCGAAAAGATCAAAATAATTATCAGGATAATCATCCTTGAAAACCTTTTTCAAACTTTTTCCAACCCATTTAGAGATTGAAACATTCTCCCTGCTCGCAGCTTTTTCAATTTTCTGCATTGTTTCATTGTCGATGTAAAGAGAAACCTGAGGCATGTTAATCCTCCGAATACGAACAAAATATACAGACTGCAATGAATAAGTAAAGAATATTTGCAAGTATATCCGGGGTACAAAAAATGGGAAAACTGTACAAAGTAGAATAAAGAACATTGTCGGCTTAGTCATCTCCCTAAATTGCTTCACCTAAAAACAGCCCGCCAAGGATAAAGCAATATATATTTAGTAATATGAATGCAATAATAAAAATCACTTTAATTCTTCTATTGTCAAATAGAACACCTAAAAATACAGTAAAAAATATTATTAGCATCATAAAGTAATGCGGCACATATGTATTTCTGTTTTTTATTCCTCTTAAAAAATAATAAATAAATCATACGGTTAAATTCGCAATTATATGACAAACAAAACAGAAAATGATTTGTTTTGAAAGGCTGATTCTTTTTAAAAAGAATATTTTCACTTCTTGTACACCAATTTAGTATTTTTATATATTTTAAATGATTTTTCCCCATTACTTATAGTCATTTCATATTCTAATGACAACGGCGTTTTTAAAAAATATGGCTCACTAATTACTATACCAAGCATAGCAATATCATATATATTTTTATCATTCAAGTAATTGATCATATTATTTATTGAATCTGAACGATATAACGGATCATCCTGCATGCAATCATAGTAACTTTGTTGTTCAGAAGAGCTGCCATCCGAAAAAGAAAAAAAGCGGCTGAATGCATAATACTCAACAACTGGAATAACATTTCCTTTTGCATCTGTAAGTTTATATTTTATATTTGATATTTTATAATCCTTTAATATTTCTATATTGCCATCTTTTTTCTCAAAGTAAAAGCTAGTCATAAAATAATCGCTTGAGTCTCTACCGTTAATGATATATGAAGGATATTGGGTATGAGCGCTATATTCATTGAATAGCAAATTAATATCAATAGATAACAGACCACATTGTTCTTTATATCCAGCTTTATTATCATCATTAAAATAGCTATAATTAGTTCCACCTAAATCAAGCCAAAAGTCACATGTTTGGAATAGAATAAATAATATTATCATTAGCAATGTTATTATCATTGATCTTTTTGTCATAAGAAGATACCTCCAGAACTTCGTCGATTACACATTGTCAAATTTCTTCTATTTAAAAAACAAAAATAACACGTTACTGTATGTTTAATTATTTTTCCTGAAATGAATTTCAGGAGTTGCATTAAGAGCTTTTCCTACTCGTCTCAAAAATGCAAGCGACACATTCTTATAGCTTCCGGATTCAAGTCTTGCAATCGCAGGCTGAGATGTTCCGGCAAGTTCCGCCAATTGTTTCTGAGTTAACGAAGCTTTTATTCTCAATTGAATAATTTCTCTAGCAAGCTCAAATTCCTCTTCAAGAAGATCATATTCTTTCTTAAATTTATCATTCTGCATTTGCTTTTTAAGTAGAGATGTTGAACTTATAGTTTTTGGTTTAGGCATATTGTTAATCCTTAAATATTTTTTTGATTTTTTCCGCTTTTTCAATTTCTCTTTTATCTAATTTGTCAGTTTTCTTCATGTAACCTGATGTGATGACGTAAATTGTTCCTTTCCAATGAAAATAAAACAATCGACAGATATCTGAACCAAGCTTGATGCGTAATTCATATATTTTATCTGCTGATTTAATTTTTTTAGAATGAGGTTCAGGTAAAGAATAACCAAATTCACACAATAAATCAATAGTTCTTTGAATCTTCGCCTGAAACTTAACAGGGAGAGACAGAATAAAATCTGAAACTTCTGATGTTAATTCGACTTGAAAATTCATATTCGCAATATATCAAATATGCTATATTGTGTCAAGCGGTTGATTTTATCCTCAAAAAAGTATTATTACTTAAGCATAACTTAGCTGTCAAAAGAGTCTCCCGTGTTCACAAAGTTCATTTCCGATTCTCAAGTGCATATCTAATTATTTTCATCGATTAACATGAAGACATAGATCATATAAAGCCCATACAAAATCAAATAAATGTTTATCAAGTATCTCAAACCCAAAACAAACCGCCCGCCGCAGGAAAAAGAAGAATAACAGCAGTTAACCTCTAGAAATCGACGAGAAACTAGACTCATATTTAACACTTTATGATTATCGAGCTATTCTTGCTTTTATTATCCGGCCGTGATATATTGTATCCGGAAAAGGAGGAGATTATGAAAAAGAATATGGGCATTATCGATAGATCAATTCGGATTTTGCTTGCAGCAGCTGTTGCACTTTTTTATTTTACGGATCAGCTGACCGGCATTGCGGCGGTTGTACTCGGCGCTATCGCTGTAATTTTTATTCTGACAAGCGTCATCGGCTTTTGTCCGTTGTATTATCCTCTCGGGATATCAACCCGGAAAAAAGGATAATTGACGCATACTTATCATCAGATTTTGCCTGCTAAACTAATTCAAAACCGCTGATCTAAAAAACTTTTATTCATGTCTTTTGCAGAAAAAGCGTTATATTGTCAATGTAGCCTATGAATAGAACTGTACTGTCATATTTATAGGAGGTGATTCATATGAAGAAGAAGAACGGCGGTTTTTTTAATAATCTAAAACAAAAATGGAACGATTATTTGAAACGTCTGGGAAAATCCAATAAGGAATTATTCGGCGATGGTCACTTAAGCTGCTGCAGCCTAAACAGAAACGAACCTTACAGACATAAACATCAATAGAATTCTTTAACGATTTAAAAAAGCAAATGCCTGGCTTCTGCCAGACGGGCAATAGAATTCCTGCAACATCAACTATTTATATTTTTCCTGAAATGAATTTCTGAAGTTGCATTAAGTGCTTTTCCGACTTTTCTTAAAAATGCAAGAGACACATTCCTATTGCTTCCGGATTCAAGTCTTGAAAAAATGATAACGTATGTCAAACCCAAAATGCACCGTCTGACACTCAATAATTTATTCGTATGCTTAACGAAGAGAATAGACGCATAATGATATTTTCAAATGAATGATTCTCAAAATCATATAAGTGAGCTAAGCACTTTAGATAAAGACAAATGAGAGAATAATAACATAAGGGATCTGGGGATATCACCAGCGGCTTTTCCTAACGTACACGGACGTACGCAAGTCCGAGCGTCCACGGATGGATCAGCGCTCGGATAGCGGTACTTTCTTTTTGCCGATAGCGTGTCGGTTTATTAAAATTAATGGATAACTGAAAACCGCAATAATACCTACCTCTAAGAAGAGAGGAAAAGCATGGCACGTTATGAAAATAATTCAACCGACCAGGGCATCTTTATATCCTTAAATCTGGATGCTCAGTACGAGAAAGGAAGCAGGGAATATATTTTAAAAAAATACATAAACACTAAAGTAAATATTTCTAATTTTGATAAAGCTTACAAGAATGACTCTTCTGGAAGACCGATAAAAAATCCTCTGGATATCATAGCCGCTGTGCTTTACGGATATATGAGCGGAAACAGATCATCAAGAAGTATTGAGCAAATGCTCCGCCAGCATATCGGATTCATGTATGTCTCAAACTGTTTATCGATAGACCATTCCGTTATATGTGAATTCAAAACTAAATTCAAAGAACAAATTCAAGGCGTTTTTACTAATCTTCTTTTTTTACTTAACGAAATGGGAGCTATCGATTGGGATCTAGTTGTTGGTGACGGCACAAAAATAAAAGCATATGCCAGCAAAGGACGCACTATCGGCAAAGAAAAAACACAAAAACTGCTTCGAACATATAAGCGCATGGCAGAAAAAGTAATGAAGAGAGATTCTGATCTGGAGCAGAGTCGTGAGAATGGAGAAATTCCTGCTGAAAAGTATCAAATGGAGAAACAACGAACTATCCGACTTAAAAAGACTTATGATAGTGTTATTTCAAAAATAGAAAGCATTACACAATCGGATGATACAGAAATGAAAAAAAATCTGCAAGAAAAGTATGTAAATCTTACTGATCCCGACAGCAATATTATGCCGGGAAGCTGCCGCAGGCATTTCATTCAGGGATATAATGCGACCATGATGGTGAGCAACAATGACGTTATTATCGATTTTGATCCGATAACAGATGCCGAAAAAAATCATACGACAGATATGGTAAGACGAGTTGAAAATGTAAAAACGATAATGCAAGTTAAATCAAGTTCAAAATATTTGTTTGATACAGGATTTCAGGATTTTGATAAAATATTATCTCTTCAGGATGACGGATATGACATGTACGTAGCAACGAAAGAAAGAGATTTTACGGACAAATCTCAAAAGCGTCGGGACTTCGCACTTGTTAAAACAGATTCTGGATTTAGTCTAAAATGCAGAGGAGAGGAAATAGGAAAAACTCATTATAATATAAAACTGAATAAAACTTTCTTCTATTTCAACAAAATTCAGTGCGCAAACTGCTCATATATTTCAGAGTGTTATAAAGATGCTAGCAAATCAAAACAAAAAACAGTTTCATTCTCAATGTTTGAATTAAATAGAAAACCAAAAATTGACGAATATCTCGAAAAGATGAAAAGTGAAAATGGGCAAAAGATTTACAGCAGACGGCTTGGAAAAGAACATGTTTTTTCAAACATAAAAACACAGAGAAATTTTCTGCAAACGTATTATAGAGGAAAAGAAAATGTCCGGATGGATATTTGCTGGGCGGCTTTAGCACAGAATATGCAGAAATATATTGTGAGCATGAGGTAAATATTTGGCGAAATAGGTATTAGATCCCAGAAAAGAAAATTCTGGAGGGAATTTCTCAAGCATCCCTCCGTTAAAACTATTGAATAATGAAAAAACCGACAGGCAATCGATAAAAAGAAAGTACCAAATAAGGATTTCATAAGGCAAAGCCTTATGAAATCCTTATTTGAAATCCCTTTTTAGAATTACCGTCAAAACCAATTTTCTCATAAAACAGATGAGCGCCGTTTCTCTCCAGACTGCTCATGAGCATTACCTTATAGCATTTATTTAATCTGGCGCATTCAACTGCTTTTTCAATTATGGATCTTCCATAACCCTTTTTCCGGAATTTTTCATTAGTCACAACATTTTCAATTACAGCATATGGTCTCTGATTTCTTGTGAGATTCGGAATTATAACAAGAGTACAGGTTGCGGCAGGAATAATATTCTCGTAAGAGATAAAACAATGAATTTTTTCATCCTTAAGAATATCCGACCATGTTTTCAAAAACGCTTTATCATTACCATAATCTTCTCCCGGAAAAAGCTGTTGATAAAGGAGTAAAATGCCGTGAAGATCTTCTAATTGTGCCTTGCGAATCATTTTAACCTCAAATTCTAATATTGACTGATTTCTAAAAACCTACACCCGAAACTGTATATTCTATTCAGGCAGACTTATCCGACAAAAAGTTCAACAGCAGCAAATCGAAAGTCAACGTAAAATTATTAAAAGAAAAAAAAGCATCATACCCAGCAAACGCTATAGTACCAGACTTTTTCTCAATGCCGTGGAAAGAATTATGTGTGCCCTCTCCCAGAATGAAGCGCATATTGTCAAAGCCAATGAAGAAAGATCATTCCCGGGAGAAGGCTTTCTGGCATTATTTTCACAATGATTATTCAATTATTGAATGAGCGATAAAACATTAAATCGTCTGACGCAGTTGGACACTAAGGCGGTACGAGAACCGCCATCGAGGCGCTTCAATATTTGACAGGAGGTCAAAATAAAAGCGCCTCATAACGAGCGACCGCAGCATCCGGCAAAGCCGGTGCGAGGAATTCGCCCGACAAAAGCCAGGAGTGGGATCTCTCTGTCCAACGCTAATGGACATCGTGTCCGCGTTGGATTTGCGCCATCGTGGCGCACAGGATGAGGGTCTCGGCCGTGTGCTCACGATGAGCACGTTTGAATCGCTTCAATTTCGTCATCCATGACGATGAGAAGCGATTCTTTGTCGGACTTCGTGTCCGACTGGAGGCGGCAACACGATGTTGAAAGCCGCCGAGGAAGAGCCCCTCGTCCCTTTGAATATTATTGCATGATCCATGCAGACAATGAATACATAAGGCGAAGCCTTATAGAGTCTGCTCAAAACCTGGGCAACATGGATTTAAAAGGTGCTCCGCATCTTTACCAACAAGTCCGGTGTCCGGACAAACCATAAAATATTTCTTGACCAAAATCACTCTAAAAAATAGTCTAAATGGTCGGAATATTTCGAAAACGGCGGTTGGTATGATTGATAAAGAAAGCAAAATCAAAGAAAAAAAGAAGCTTATTCTTGAAGCTCTCAAAAACTGCCTGATGAAAGACGTCTATTCAAATATTACCGTTCAGCAGGTGGCAACCGAAGCCGGATTTTCTAAAGGCGGACTTCTTCACTACTATAATTCAAAAGAAGAAATGTATGCCGATCTTATAAAAGAACTGTTTGAAGAAATTAAGTACGAACACGAAAGACTTTTGCGCGGAGAAATTCAAAGCAAGGTAAAAGTTTCCCTTTCTGCTCTTTACGGAATTGAAAAGTTTTTCATCGACAAAAAGACCACAAGAATATTCATAAACATCATCCTTTACGCATACGAAAACGAAAAGATAATGAAAGAGATTCAGAAATTCGTCAGAGAAAACTTTGATCTTTATAAAAATATCATAAAGGATTCGCGTAAAGAAATACCTGCCAGAAGAAAAAATGACATGAGCCCGGAAGTGCTTGCTAGAATCGCCCAGATCATAGTGATTTCAGCCGGACTGATTGAATCGATTGATCCGATTGATTTCGATCACACCAACCTTGTGCAATATGTTATAGCGATGATGAAAGGCTGATGCCGATAGCTCTCCTCGGAGATAATGCCGCAATCGCCGAATCGCTCTTAAAACATTCAATAAACACCATTACTGTACCCAATGCTCCGGGATTCTGTTCATCAATAAAAGATCATGCAGATATCCAATTATGCCAGATTGAAAATCATTGCTTCATTCATCCATTGTTCGACTCTATAACAGCTGATGAAATAAGCAATTACTCAAAAATTGTAAAATGCACCAGACCGATTTCGGAAATTTATCCGTACGATGCTTCATATAACGCCTGTTATACAGGAAAATATCTTATACACAATCTGAATTATACTGCACCGGAAATTCTCGATTTCTGCAGATTTAAAAACATACCGACAATACACATCAATCAGGGATACGCGCGGTGTTCTATTCTGCCTGTAAATGCGGAAGCTGTAATAACCGCTGACAAAAAAAACGCTGATATAATTAAAAAATCAGGAATAGATGTATTACTAATTCACAACGGTTTCATAAAGCTTGAAGGATTCAAATACGGATTTCTCGGCGGATGCTGCGGCATTCATAAAAACAATATTTACTTTACCGGAAATTTGAATAAGCATCCTGATAATGAAACAATTCTTTCTTTTCTGGAAAAATACGGCAAGAAAGCAGAATTTCTTTCTGAAGAACTTATTGACATAGGAAGCATTTTTTTTATCAATCAATTATGAGTATTACTCCTGATAAAGCAGTTGAAATTTTAAGAAAATCCGGATGCCTGCCGAATATCATGGAGCATTCGCTTCTTGTTGCAGAAGTCACAAGAGCAATCTGCGATAATCTCAAAGACAAATCGCAAATCAGCACCGACCTTGCTGTATGCGGAGCTATTCTGCATGATGTCACCAAGACTCAGTCACTTCAGACCGGAGAGCATCATGATATTTCCGGCGGAATCTACATGAGAGAACTCGGTGAAGAAAAAATTGCAAGCATCATTGAATCTCATGTAGCCTTGAAAGAATTTTCTATTGAGTCACCGCTAAATGAAGAAGAAATAGTTCATTACGCAGACAAAAGAGTTAAACATTCCGAGATTGTGACGATTGACGAAAGAATAGACGATTTGATTATCCGTTATGGACATACTCCGGAAAGAAAAAAAGATATCGCATCCAGAATACATTTTCTCAAAGATCTTGAAAATAAAATTCAGAGCCGGATGACAACAAGCATAGATTCGGTCATACCTAAATGAAAAAATTTCTTATCCTTGACTGTTATGTAGATGAACCTGCATGCCTCGGAGTTCCCCCGTTTGTATCACCATATCCGCGTTTGATTGCCGGTGCATTAAAAGACGCCGGTATAGCTGATGAAAATATCACTTACATGACAATAGACAACATCCGCCCGGAATATAAAATTGGTGGTTATTTCGATGAAGCATTTATCATAGGCGGTGCGGCAGTTCCGGGTCGTTATCTCGGCGCTAAAATCGGAACATTCGCGGAAATAAAATCAATCATTGAAAACAATCGTCTCTTCTTTTCAGTCGGAGGTTTAATCAGCAGACTGCCTCAGTTCAGTTCTATTTACGGGAATTTCCGCATAATCGCAAATGATATCGAGGCGGCAGCATATCATAGCGCCAAAGATGAAACAAAGGACAGACTGCGCGATAACTCGGAATGCACCAGATGGGGAATACTCGGAGCTTCAATAATAAAAGCTCATCAGGATTATCCTCAATTGATCGCCGAAATCGAAACATACCGCGGTTGTCCGCGCGAAAATAAATGTTCTTTCTGTTCAGAAAACATTTATTCTTCGATTGATTTCAGAAATGAATCTGAGATTATAGCTGAAATTGAAGCATTGATCTCATCGGGCATAACGCGTTTCAGACTTGGAAGACAGGCTGACATAACGGCATACGGATCAGATCTAAACTCATATAAAAACGGTTTTCCCCGATCAAATCCGAAAAGAATACAAAGTCTTTTTGAACCTCTTAGCCGAAAAATAAAATCCGGTGAAATAAAATCTCTTTTCATCGATAATGCAAATCCCGGTCAACTTGCAACCTATGAATTTGAATCAAAAGAAATTCTATCTATTATCGCCGAAGCCGTCTCGGAAGGCGACACAATGGCTCTCGGAGCAGAATCGTTTGATCCGTCGCTGATTAAACCCAATAATTTGAAAGCAAGCCGCGAAGAAATCATTAAGGCGGTAAAAATAATCAATGAAGCCGGGTCACTTAGAAAAAACGGAATTCCGGCTATACTTCCCGGAGTAAATCTAATTCACGGGCTGATCGGCGAAACAGACAAGACCTTCAAGCTCAATTACGAAACGTTAAAAGAAATTCTCGATGAGGGCTATCTCATCAAAAGAATCAACATCCGGAAAATCCAGCCGTTTCCCGGGACGGCTCTTTATGAGTCAAAATTCCGGCCTTCACAGCGGGTTATAAACAGATATGATTATTATAAAGAAAAAATCCGCAATGAAATTGACACTATGATGCTTGCAAAAATTTATCCTGCCGGAACTGTCATCAAAGAAGTCCGGACAGAAGAAAATATACAGGGATATTCGTATGCCCGTCAAATCGCATCATATCCTATCATCTGCAAGATTCCGCTTGAGCTTGAACATAGAACTGTTTTTGATGCTGTAATTCTCGGAAACAAGGAAAGATCTCTCAATGCACTTCCCTATCCTATAGAAATAAATAAACTGAACTCCAAGTCTCTTGAGTACATTCCGCACATAGGCAAAAAAACTTCCGATATGATTATAAATAAACCTCTGACGAAAGAAAAAGTTCTCGCGTTAACCCCGAATATCCCTATTGAAATTCTAGATAAATTTAAATTTTAACATTTTTTCCAACCGAATCCCGCCACTCGCAAATCAAATGCATAACCTGACATTTGATTTTATGTTTGACTAAAAGTTTCTTACACCTAAGATATTTATATTAGGGGGTTCTCGATGAAAAAAATTATAACAGCATTTTTTCTTGCAGCAATTTTTTCACAAACGGTTTTCTCCGGAGATAAACTGATTTCAGTTAACCGCATTCCAGCAAATACGGAAGAATTCGTCTACATGAGAAACGTACAGTCAAATTCTCCTGAAGGCGGAGCTGCGATGTTCATCATGTCGATGATAATATACACAACGGATAAAAATCTTGGAATGCAGTGTGCAACTATCGCGCTTGACCAGACGCGTCTCGTTTCGGGATCGACATACAAGGGCTTCACACCTGATAAGTCCGCCGCAGAAAAAATAGCCGCGTTGTCTGAAAAAGCAAAAAGTTTCATACCGTTTTCATATATTGTTAAAACTGATCCGGACAGAGACTATAAAGCAGTTCTTCCTTTCACGTTCAGTTTCAGGGATATGCCGAATAATTTGCGTTCTGAAAACGAAGCAAAAGTATTTGTTGTAAGTTCAGGAGACCAGGCACCCAGAGCGGTTTACATGAAGCGAAACGACAAAGGCATTTGGAAAGTAACAAATTTCGAAGGTTTAATGAAAGACGTCATTCAGCCCGTGCATAAAAAAGGTGATGATCTTTAATTTCTTAATGCAGATGATGTTCATTCAACCGAATTTAACATCATCTGCAAATCAAAAAAAAATTGACAAAATAATTCCACCCGCTAGATTGTCGCAACTTATGAAAAAATACGGTATAACAAACGCAATTTCTATCATCAACCAGACTGTCGTCGTGGTCGTCCTTCTATGCGTTAAGCTGCGAGTTGTGCCGTAAGGGTTGACCTGATTTCGAAAATTCAAACCCCTGTTGGCACCGCCGACAGGGGTTTTTTGTTATTTGGAGGAAAAATGAACGGTGCAGAAATCTTAATTAAATCTTTGGAAGAAAAGCAGATCAAAATAATTGCCGGCATACCCGGAGGATCAAATCTTCCAATTTATGATGCTTTGGCGAAATCAAACATACGGCATATTCTTGCCCGCCATGAACAGGGAGCCGCGTTCATCGCCGGAGGTATGGCAAGAACGACAGGAAAAACTGCGGTATGTCTCGCAACCAGCGGTCCCGGCGCAACAAATCTATTGACGGCATTGGCAGACTGCAAAGCCGATTCAATACCAGTAATTGCCATCACGGGTCAGGTTCCGAGCAGTCTTCTCGGAAAGGATTCTTTTCAGGAGGTTGACATAGTTTCATCTGCATTGCCTTTGTGCAAACACTGTTTCTTCGTTTCTAAAACCGAAGAGATTCCGCACATAATTGATGAAGCTTTTCGGATTGCGGGTACCGGACGCAGAGGACCGGTATTAATTGACATACCGAAAGACTGTCAGATGAATGAATATATTCCTTCAAACTATCAATACATTCCGGAACGCATGCAGAAAAGTTCATCAGAAGAAATAAAAGAAGCGGCGGAAATAATCAATTCAGCGAAGCGTCCGGTAATCATATCGGGAGGCGGAGTTATGGCAGCTAACGCCGAAGATGAGCTTTTAATCATGGCGCAAAAAAATTCAATTCCTGTTTCTCCGACTTTGATGGGTCTTTGTTCTTTCGATGCCGACAATCCCCTTAATATCGGATTTTCAGGAATGCACGGCGCCCGTTATACGAACCATATAATAAACAAGGCTGATCTTATAATTGCAGTCGGATCACGTTTCGGAGACAGATCCACCGGAAAGACTGATGAATTCGCACCTAACGCAAAAATAATTCATATCGACATTGATTCAACAGAAGACGGCAAAATATGTCCGGCTGAAATATTCATACGTCTTGATGCTCATAATTTCTTTAAGGAAATTACGACTTTAATAAATAACAACGAACGCACATCATGGATGAAAGAGATAACCGAAATTAAGGAAACATATCCGCTTCATCAATATGCTTCAGAGCATCATCCGTCGAATATAATTAAATTTATTTCCGACAATTCTCCGGAAGACGCAATTATCGTTACAGATGTCGGACAGCATCAAATGTGGACAGCACAAAGGTTTTCATTCTCAAGAAAGCGCAAACTGCTCACAAGCGGCGGACTTGGTACAATGGGATTCGGTCTGCCGAGTGCAATAGGTGCCGCAATTGCAGAACCGAACCGGAAGATAATTCTTATAACCGGTGACGGATCATTGATGATGAACATTCAGGAATTGGCGCTTCTCGGTGAAATCAAATGCAATCTGACAATTGCCGTTATGAATAACGGACATTTGGGCCTTGTACGCCAACAGCAGGAATTGTTTTACGGATCCAATTTTTCTGCATGCCGGTTTGAGAACCAGCTTTCATTCGCAAAAATCGGTTCTGCTTTCGGCATAAATTCTTTTGAATCAGCGAATAATGATTTAAAAGAAATCGCGGAGCTTTTCAGCAAAAACGGAACTTTTATAGCCGATATAAAATGCGCTCCGGAAAACGTACTTCCGATGGTACCGCCCGGAAAAAATAATATAAGCATGATAGGAGAAGAATTATGAATAAGTATAAAATCGAAATAGAATCACGGAAAAACACAAAGATTTTTAATCACATTGCCGCAATTTTTTCGAAAAGGCATGCCGAAATTGAATCATATCATAAAAATGAAGAAAGCGGCATTTACAGGATATGCATTGAAGCTCCAGCAGATATAAAAAGCCGAATTGCGATCAAAGATCTGATGCATCACAATGATATTATATCCGTTAAATCATATCCGGCCGCATGAATCGCGTTACTGGTGTTTTACCGTTTGCAGAATAAGTTTTTCTGCAAAGGGGATGAAGTTTCATTAAAAATGCTTTACGATTTTTGATTATGGATTTCGTATGCCCCGATGAAACATTTTGGCTCATTTCTTTTTTTTCTGCTTTTTTTCATGTTCGGGTCAACAACTCCGATACTTGGGCTTTATTTCACAAAACATCTTGGTTTCGGCGGGCTTGAAAGCGGCATCATACTTTCACTTGCTGCTGCCGGCGGAATAATAGCTCCGACAATAGGACTTTCGATTGCAGACAGACTGATTTCATCCGAACGTCTTCTTGCAGTTATGCTTTTCGGCGCATCGACAGTATTATTCTCGCTCTCTTTCATAACCGATTTTAAAATATTCGCACCTGTTTATTTTTTAATGGCGCTTTTCACAAGCAATATTCTTCCTCTCGGTAACGCTGTAATCTTTCATCATTTAAAAGACAAAAACAAATACGGCAGAATACGCCTATGGGGAACAATCGGCTGGATATGCGCCGCATGGTTTTTCGGATATTTATGGATGAATCCTTTCTTTAATCCGCATCCCCAATTATCACAGGCATTCATACTCGGATCATGCGCATCTTTAATTCTCGGAATAAGCGTATTGTTCATCAAAATAAAACGCATACACAAACCTCAAGTTAAAGCAAAATTTAAAGGATTTATAAACAAGGAAGCACTTTCCGTTCTCAGAAGCAGCAAAGGAATGAGATACGCGGCGGTAATTTTTATCGCGGCATGTTCCGACAAATTCTACATGTATGCCGCCGCACCGTATCTTAAGGCTTCAGGAATAAAAGAAAATTCCGTATCACCTTTTCTAACCCTTGGGCAGCTTTCGGAAATATTCGCGATGATTTTTTTATCTGTAATAGTTGTTAAATTCGGTTACCGCGCCACAATCATCGCCGGAAGCGTTTTCAACATGATCCGCTATGCAATGTTCATTTTGCCATCAGGAGTTTTCATTTTTCCAGGAATATTCTGTCACGGTCTTGCGTATACTCTTGTTTTTCCTGTTATAACAATTATGGTAGATCAGCTTTGTTCCGAAAAAGACAGAGCGGGAGTTCATCAGATTTACGGAATGATCACAGGCGGCGCGGCAAGCATTGTCGGAAATATTTTTTGCGGAAGAGTTCTGGATCATTTTACGAATAACGGTGTTACAGATTTTAAAAAATTCTGGCTGATACCTTTAACAATGACTCTGATTCAGGTAATTTCAGTATTCTATTTGATCGAATATAAAAGAAAGAGCAGATTCTTCGTCACACAGGAAATCTCTGAGACATAAAAAAACCGCTTCATTTGAAGCGGTTTTTTTAAATTATAATTCAAAATTACTTATTCTTTGTAGCTGATATTATAAGCTTTGTCGGAAAACTCTGCTCAATCTTTACAGTAAAACCGAATTTATCAGCTTTTGCGGAAAGCTCATCAGCAAAATCTGTTGTTTTACCTGCAAACTGAATTTCGATAACAGCAAGCTTACCAGATGTTCCTCTTGAATAAACCTTACTTACTCCGCGTACTCTCTGCTCAATTGCGTTTCTGAATTTTGCCAGATCAGCATAATCAAGTCCTGCAATATTGAGCTTGATCATTCTTCTTGTAGCAGCGGCAAGGAACTTCTTGCCTATATCATTTATAAAAGCGCCTGTCTTGCCGTCTTCCCCAAGAGCCTTGCTGGAAGCCAAAGCTCTCTGAACAGCCTGCTGAGAAGCGACTTCATCAGAGATATGCGCACCTACTCCGTTAAATGCAACAGAAGCAAGAATTGCACCAGTATAAACATCAATTGCCTTTAAAACAATTGTCGCACTTTTTGACTTCATGCTTGAATTTGGAAATTTTTTCTTCAGCACTTCAGTCTGGTCATTAACCTTGATGTCCCCAAGAATGATAACTTCAGCACCTGTGTCAGTTAAAAGCTCCTGAGCGTCTCCGTCAGCTGATATCTGTCCTTTTAGAACGGAATTCATTTTTGCAGATTCTTTCGCAACAAGACCTTTTACGGTTTCAGCATCAACAAATTCGAAACCGGCTTTACCCATTATATTCATCATTTCGTGTTCAGCAACAGTCGAACCGATTGCATTGGTTTTCCCTTCAAAGTTTTCTTTAACAAGAACCATGAATTTAGGTCTTCCGTAATTTTCGATAGTCGCTCTAATTGTTTCATCAACTGCCTGCGGATAAACTCTTCCGGCTACTCTGACGATAAAAGTATCCCCATCCTTTTTTTCGTTAACCACTTTCCAGTCTTTTACCATTCCGGAAGTTTTAGCCTCAATTACAGATTCTACAAGCTGGAAATCCTCAACAATGGATTTTCCGGATATTGTCATACCAAGTTTAACTTTAACGAGCTTATTCATCGCATCGTCAATTGCTCTGTCCCTTGCAAGAGCAGTATCTCCGTCAAAAATGGTAGCATACCCTTCTTCTTCACCCCACATGTCATCTTTTGCCGGCGTATTGTCCTTCTTCGTGTTTTTCCCTCCGCAAGCTACAGCTCCGATGAGAAGAAATAGAAGAATCAGTGATATTTTTTTCTTCATAAAATACTCCTTAATATACTTAACAATTTCATCTGACTTCAGGCAAGTCAAGAAATTAAATATTCATAACATAAGTATGTATCGCTAATAAAACATTTGTTACTTCATTTTGTTGAAAATATGAAAAAATATTAAATTTTACTTTAAAATAGAAATTGACGCAAAAAACGGACTCATTAAACAGATATAACTATGAGTAATAAATTGGGCATTATAATTGCAGTCAAAGATGAAGCCGCAGAGATTCTTAAGGATAATCTATATTCATGGAAGAAACTTACTGACAATATTTTTGAAAATGACAGAGCTGTTATTGCCTTGTGCGGAATCGGAAAAGTTTTTGCATCTTATTATACCGCAAAAATTGCCGAGCATTCATCAAGAATTCTTATAATGGGAACTTCCGGCGGTCTTTCTGATCAGAATGTCGGCGACTTATATTTGTGTGATGAATTCTGTGAGCACGATATGGACGTAACGGGCCTCAGGGTTCCGCATGGAGTTACTCCTTTTTCGGAAATGAAATCAGCCGTAATAAAAAAATCATCCTCTGAATTCAAAAGCATTGTCGAAACTTCTGCGAAAAAATCGGGGCAAAATCTGAAATACGGACGAATCATCAGCGGTGATCTGTTTATATGCGATCCCGCAACAAACGATTATAAACGTACGATATTTGAAGCAGATCTCGCCGATATGGAATCAGCCGCAGTGGCAAAAATCTGCAGTCTGATAGAAAAAAAAGAAGTGCTTGCTCTCAGATATGTTTCCGACAATGCCAATCACTCAGCCGCACAAAACTGGCAGGAAAATGTAAAAAAATCATCAGTCATTTTCAACTCAATTCTTAAAAACATTCTAAACTATTAGATCTAGAAAAACTCAACACTTTTTCTTTCACCATTAACTCTCATTTCAGAAATAAGCGATACCAGCATCATGCACTTATAATCGCCTGAAGTACAACCATCGGAATAATAGTCGGAGATACTTTTTAATAAATCGCCATACTGTTTAACTATATCATTTTTCTCCGGAATATTACTTGAAGAATATTTACGATTTAATTCATCCGAACATGAAGAAAAGGTTGATAGAAGGACATTTACATCAGCAATAAGATTTCTTACATTGCAGATTTTCTGTCCGGCCTCAGTCAGAAAATCATTGTGATATTTCTTGGATTCAAAAACCTGAACAGAAATATCACGGACAAGTTTTATACTTTTTTCAAGAAGAGCTTTCTGCTCTTTAAATTTTTTATCATAATAATTTAGTGAATTTTCAAATTGTACCGAAAGTTCATTAAATCTTGTACGCCCTTCCGAAACAACGGCTTTAATTCTATCCGGAATCGAACTTACATCAGATAAAGCTCCTCCGAGAAGAGAATTCAGCGAATCATGCCGCGAAAGCTCTATTTGAGTAAGCACGATAATTGTCTTGAACATACCTGAAATATCGATCATATCTTCAAAAAACTGCGCAAAACCTGATAATTCATTTCTTATAATGCAAAGAAAATCATACATCTCTTTCTTTTTGCTGATTATTCCGTTTATATAATTTTCAAAATCCGTTTTTAACCTTTCAAGTTTGTTATAGAGTAATTCAAGAACTTCCGAATTATCTGCTGCTTCAACACGTTTATTTTCGCGGCAGTCAAATGATACAAATGAAGAAAACGCATCAAGAACCGATATAACTTCCGACAAAGCCTCAGAAAGCTGATTACGGAGATTTTCAATATCACCGGCGATTTCCTTCATCTTTACTTCACTAAGAATACGGAACAAATCATTCGGGAGTTCTTTATTATATTTTATTTTAAAATCAGAAAAATCTCCGGATTGAAATTCTTCCTGCGCATAAAGTATTTTCTCAAAATTCTGTCTCACAATATCTTCATGCTGGAATTTTTCTGTAATCCGTTTCATGCTTTCCTGAACAGACGAAACTACTGCATAATCAGATAATACCTCTCCCGACAAACGAGTAAATTCATCAAGAAGACCTTTGAATAAAGTTTTCGATGATAAGTGTATTAAAGTCAAACTGTTCTCATGAAGCATTTCAATTTGTTCTCTTTTCTGTTTAAATCCGTCAACAGAGGCTAAAAGGAGCGCCATTTTCTCGGTAACTGAAGAAGAAAGAATACTTCCATTCTGCGACATCTGCGCCATCTCTTCGGAAATAGCGGCAAGCCCCTTACCTTCATGACCCGCTTTGGCCGACATGATTATTGTGTTTACAGAATATGTCGTTATTGATTCAAGCATCGCGATTATGCTTTCAATACTGCTTTTTAGGGAAAGAACTTTCATAAGGGAATCACTTACAGAATCATGTACAGAAGAATCGCCATGCATAATTGCGACAGCACTCTCCATCGCTTCAGCAAGATTTGATTCTGAAGGAATAACTATATCTCCGATAAAAGTATTAGCGCCCTTACCTCCTGAAAAAAAATACTCTATATACGGATCCATCATCGTAATAAAATGCGAAAATTCCGAAATCGTTCCGTTTACACCGGATGAAAGACCGGAAAAAGATTCCGAAACATCATCCTTCATTTTCTTTATAGCGGTTATATCCATTTGATGCTCCGTGAAATCATCGATCGGTAAAAATTGAAACATCTTTCTTAATCTTACGTCTATGATGCAGAGTTTTTTCTTCTTCTGCAACGGCATGCTCCAGTGTTTTCGATATTTTCGCCATCAGTATTTCTTTTGTCTTGATAAAAAATATAACTTTGCGTGCATAATCACCGCCGACGCTGCACGCGGTAACAGGTATCTTTTCTGCTTCAAGAAAGCGCAGGGCAAATTCGACGTTTTTTTCTCCAACAGTTGCTTCCGCTGAATCAAACTTTAGAACATTACCTCCCCCGAAGACTTTTGCTTTCAATTGCTCTTTTCTAATACCTACCTTATATAAAACATTCATCATCATTTCCATTGAATTAATTCCGTAAAAAGCAGCATCTGTATGCATGATATCTTTTTCGTTTTTATAACGCTCTCCGGCTTGAGGAAGCATAAAATGATTCATTCCGCAATACGGAGAAAAATCAGAATAAAGGCACACTGCAATACATGAGCCAAGAACAGTAGAGACTACAACATCATCCTTGCTAACAAAAAAATCACCTGCGATAAGATTAATATGTTTTTTCCCGAAGCGGTGATTGTGAGTGTAGCATACCTTGGAATCTTTTCGTCCGTGAATGCATTCATGGATCTCTTTCATGTCAGGCGAAGACTTCATAACAGCGAATATTCTTTCGCGGCTGTGATACTTTTTTTCTTTTGCATTATCGGCTAACTTATCAGACATATTATTCAATCTCTGTGACGCGGACTACTTCCGCAGCTATTTTATCAAGACCCATCACTTTATCAACAGCTCCAAGCTTTATCGCTTCTTTCGGCATCCCGAAAACTACGCAAGATTCCTCATCCTGCGCTATATTAAACGCTCCGGAATCCTTCATCTCTTTCATTCCTCTGGCTCCGTCATCTCCCATTCCCGTCATAATGACACCGACAGCATTTTTACCCGCAAACGCGGCAGCCGAACGGAATAGAACATCAACAGAAGGACGGTGTCTTGTTACGAGAGGCCCTTCTTTGACTTCAACATAATATCTGGCTCCGCTTCTTTTTAAAAGAGTATGATAATTCCCCGGAGCGATCAAAGCCTGACCGCGAAGAACGCTGTCTCCGTTTTTCGCTTCCTTAACAGTTATTCTGCACAATGTATCCAGTCTTTCGGCAAATGACCGTGTAAAATTTTCAGGCATATGCTGAACAATAACAACACCGGCAATGTCTTCCGGCAATTGCTGAAGAAAAAAAGTTAGCGCTTCTGTTCCTCCGGTTGATGCACCTACAACGATAACTTTATCAGTTGTATCTGAGAGATGACTCCGTTTAGCAGCCGGAAGAACCGCATCGGCAGTCAGCTTCGGCTGAACGGTAATTGATGAAAATCCTGCAAGCTTTTTCAGATTTGAAACAGCTGCACCCCGGATAGCATCAGTAATAGTGATACGCGATTCTTCAAAAAACTGCTTTGTTCCGATTTTCGGTTTTGTTATTATCGATACAGCGCCATATGACAATGCTTTAAAAGCTGAATCAGAACCTTCACCTACAAGCGTAGAACATATTATCACCGGTATGGGATGCTGCGACATTATCTTATGAAGAAAAGTAAGACCGTCCATTCTCGGCATTTCAATATCAAGTATAATAACATCCGGAATATCTTTTTCAATTTTTTCGGCAGCATAAAAAGGATCAGAAGCTGTAGCTATAACTTCAATGTCTTCTTCGCGAGAAATAACATCACTTATAGTCTGCCTAACAACAGCAGAATCATCGACTATCAGAACACGAATCTTTTTTTCTGCCATCATTTACCTCTCAGTCTTTTTTTATATATGATGCCGGAGCAATATTAACCACGGGAAGATTAAATCCGATAAGAGTCTCTGAATGCCCGACCAAAAGATATCCTTTGTTATTAAGAATACGTATAAGTTTTTCAGCAACTTCCTCCTGAGTTTTTCGCTCGAAATAGATCATGACATTTCTGCAGAAAATTAGATCGAATTTTTCATCAAAAGGATAAGATTTATCAAGAAGATTCATCTCCATAAAAACAGCTTTTTCGCGTATTTCAGGTATGACGCGTATAATCTTCTTTGACGGATCCTTGCTCCTCATAAAATATTTCTGTGCATAAACCGGAATTTTTTCAATGGACTGAGCCTTATACATTCCTGACGCAGCCGCCTTTATCGCGTGCATAGAAATATCTGTTCCAGTTAATTTGTATCGTAATGATTTGATTTTATTTCTTGATGCAAATTCTTCAAGAACACATGCAATCGAATATATTTCTTCACCGGTTGAACACGCCGCGCTTAATATTCTAAGTTCGCGGTCCCTGCCCGCACCGGATTTATAAAGTGCCGGCAATGCCTCATCAAGCATAAACTCATAATGCCCCGGCTCTCTGAAAAAACTTGTTTCGTGCGTAGATACAAGATCCGTGAAAAGTTTATACTCTTCACGCCCCATCGGAGAATGTATAAAATCAAAATAGGCTCCGAATGTATTTACTCCGACGGCACGAAGTCTCTTAGAAAGCCGTCCGATCAAAAGCGGTTTCTTCGCTTCAGTCATCTTAATACCGAATTCATTTTCGATATAAGAACTTATTCTGATGCGTTCATCTTCAGTCATTTCGAATGAACCGTCTTTGATTACTCCCCGGGTTTCAAACATCAATCAATCCCCGGAATCAGCCGGTGAATTTCCGGCAGTATCAAGAATATCCTTTGTCAGCGAAATATCTTCATCTGAAAGGACCTTATCAACGTTAAGAATAAGAACAAAATCCTTTTCAGTTTTTCCAATAGCATAAATAAGATCAAGGTTCAATTTCATTCCGACTTTCGGAGGCGGTTCAAGCTGGTCTTCCTCGAAGCGGCGGACTCCTTTGACTGCATCAACCAAAGCTCCGACTATTACAACTTCACTGCCGCTGTTTGCTTCAACGATAACAATTGAAGTATTTTCCGTATACGGACTTTCGTGAAGTCCGAATTTTTTTCTCAAATCCATTACCGGAACAACACTGCCTCGGAGATTCAAAACTCCAGTCATATAATCAGGCGTACCCGGAATCGGAGTAATCTCGATCAATGACAAAACCTCACGCGTTTTAAGAACATCAAACGCGAAAATTTTTGAATCAAGAAGAAAAGTAAGATATTGGGCTCCGTCTTTTTTGTCATCAATTGTCATAACTTACCTCTAAATTAATATCTTTCGAACTCGCCGTCTTCCGAATCAGCCTTGCCCATTTCAATATGAATCCCCTTTTTAGCTTCACCTTTTTGAATATTTTGCGTGGCATTTACTTTAATCTGAGAAGCATGGACAGAGGCTTTAGCAGCCGGCGCATGCTTCTCTGTATGCTGAACTGATGCATAATTTGAACCAAGAGGAGTATGATAATCAACTCCGGATCTTCCTGTTTTTAGATACATGATTGAATCTTTCATTGATATTGTCTGACCGTTAAGCTCCTGTGCAGTCGCGGTCAATTCTTCTGCCGCAGAAGCATTCTGCTGAACTACAGTATTCAACTGCTGAATGGCACTGTTGATCTGCTGAATTCCGTTTGCCTGCTCTCCGCTCGCCGCGTTTATTTCAGCAACCAGCTCTGAAGTCTTCTGAATATCCGGAACAAGTTTCATCAGCATTTCACCTGCTTTCTCGGCAATTTCAACACTTGAATTCGAAAGATCGCTGATTTCGCTTGCGGCATTCTGCGAGCGCTCCGCGAGCTTCTGAACTTCACTCGCAACAACTGCAAAACCCTTGCCGTGATCCCCGGCGCGAGCTGCTTCAATCGAAGCATTAAGCGAAAGCAAATTTGTCTGACGCGCAATTTCCTGTATGATGGAAATTTTATCTGCTATTTCTTTCATCGCCTTAACTGTCTGCTTAACTGCCTCGCCGCTTTCCTTCGCGTCATTAGCACTCTTTGTAGCAATTTTTTCAGTCTGGCTCGCGTTATCAGCGTTCTGCCTGATTGTAGCGGTCATCTCTTCGACCGATGATGAAACTTCTTCGACGCTAGCGGCCTGTTCGTTGGCGCCCTGTGAAAGCTGTTCAGATGATGAAGATATCTGCTCAGCACCTGAAGAAACCTGGCTGGATGCCGTATCGACTGTATTAATAGTTTTCAGCACATTATTTACTATAAGCATCGCAAGGATTATGGCTATTGCTGCGGCAAGAGCTATAACAATTATTTCTAGTAATGTAATCTGTGATTTAAGAGCTTCGGAATTCACCAATGCTTCTTTTGCCGAATCCGCATTATGAGTAACCGTTTCATTTATAGCCGGTAAAAGTTTTTTATTATATATCGGAGCGAGATCGTTTAAAAATACTTTAACAGCTTCCTGATCATTGTCCACTAACGAATATTTTCTAATATCTGACCATATTCCCATATATTCAGCGATATTTATTTCGAGGCCA
>Ga0116182_1001097_pt1 | contig 28546 bp, 18 predicted proteins | sample AD_UKC077_MetaG_FD_89805 | JGI IMG/M metagenome (GOLD analysis project Ga0116182, IMG submission 89805) | Active sludge microbial communities of municipal wastewater-treating anaerobic digesters from USA - AD_UKC077_MetaG | ecosystem: Engineered > Bioreactor > Anaerobic > Digestate | place: USA...
CGCCATCATCTATTGGTAGCGCTAAATACTTGGCTTCCACATTTGGAACAAATATGAGTGTTCCGGAGAGGAAAATTGTTGAGAATATAAGCAGAAAGAGAAAAGAGGATATTTTAGTTCCGGATTTATTGGTTTTGCTCATTGCAATATATACGATAAGGAGTATTAAAATGATGACACCGAAGATAATTAAGGCTTTTTCACTGCTTTTGTCATTGCTTTGAGTTTCAATGGCAAAAGATTTTTCACCAAGCACTTTACCTGTTGGGTCTGTTAAAGACAGCGTAACCGTCGGATCCTTACAATTATTTTTTACTTTAACTTCCAAATTGGTTTGGGGACCAGAATAACCACTTTCATACACTTTTTCTATCTGTTCAGCGCAATTATTCCCCCGACCATCTTTTAATAATGCTTTTAGGGTAATATCAGAAACTTTAGTTTTACGACCTTGCCTGGAACCTGGGTAACTGTCGGCTGAAGGAGTAAAGGAGAAGGTCATAATAGCTGTCTCGCCGAAATATACTATCCACTACTTCTCCTTCAGAAACTCTTCCACATTCACTCCGGCTTGTTTTAGTATTGCACTCAGCGTTCCTTCTGGTACATCTCCGGGGTGATTCGCTATTGTTGTATACTGGTTGGTTAATGGATTGTACCAGATTTCATGGCTCCCAGCCTCCTGTCGAAAAAACATAAATCCGAATCTTTTAAGGATTCGGATAATCTCCCGATACTTGAAACCTGAAAGTCATCCAATTTCACAATCCTACAACGAGGGGATAATCAAAACTATCGGAAAAAGAAATAAATTCAGAAATATCATTCTCCTGTGCCTCAATGAGCTTTTTTGCCACATCTCTGGCTATTTCGATGGTCTCAGCAATGGTCCTTCCCTGCGCAACAAGACCCTGGACACTCTCCGAAGTTGCCAGGTAAAATTCCTCAGGTAATTTTTCTATGTGTAAATTTACAATGCGTTCCATCTCTTTTTTACTAATATAAGTAATTAACGGAAATTTACCTACTTCAGGGATCCATCCTTTTAAACTCGTTCTCAGGCTCATTCAAATATCACATCATTCTTACCAAAATCCACTATTTTCCGGTTATTTCCAGCACAATGACTTCGGATCGGGAGCTGGTGCGGATGGGAGGGCCCCAGGTACCTACCCCCGGGGAAACGTAAAAATGGGTCTTCCCTATCTTCCCGTAGCCTGTGCTGATCTCAAAGATGGCTTTGGTGATGAAGTTGAATGGCCAGAGCTGGCCGTGGTGGGTGTGCCCCGACACCTGCAGGTCGACCGGGTTCCGGGCCACTTCCGCAAGGTGATAGGGTTGGTGGTCCATCACGATAACCGGACGGGCAGTATCGCTGCCCGACAGCAATTCGCCCATACTTTTCCGCTTTTTCTGATTCATCCGCACCCCGGTGAGTTCCTCCCTTCCGGCCAGAACAACCCCCGAAGGCAAGGTCACCGCGCTGTCGCGCAAAACAGTAATCCGGTGATCACGGAGGTATTGCGCTGCCTCTGCGGCATTCCCGTAAAACTCATGATTTCCCAGGATAGCGTAAACCCCCTCCTTCGCGCGGAGATTTTTCAGAAGGTCGCCCAGATTATTTTTGATGACCGGTCCCAACTCCTCATCAAAAATATCTCCGGCCATCAGGATCACATCAGCTTCCTGCCGGTTCATCAGTTCCACCAGTTTCCCGAGCCGCCCGTTGGCAATCGTGATGCCCAGGTGGATATCGGAGACCAGCAGGGCTTGGTAGGTTCCTCCCGGCACCACCTTGTCTAATACCACGGGCTGCCGCACCACTTTGGGATTCCGGGCGTTGAAAAAGCCCGCCAACAGGATCAGGGCGGTCATCCCATAGACGCCTGCTGTGATCCATCGTCCCTTTTCACTCGCCCACGGAAAAGAAAAGAACCCCTTCATACCGAAAATATGACTTACACCCCTGAGCAGGTCAACAAGCAGGAACAACAAGGTCAGGTAGACCATGGCCCCCAGCCAGAGGGAGCCTGCTTTGATCACCACCTGAGCCACACCCCCGGCGCCGGTGCGCTCCAGGATCCTTCCGGCCATGTATCCGAAGGTCACCATCCAGAATAGTGCAATGGCCACCCATCGGAAAGGCTGTTCCACCGGAATCAGGTTCCTGGTGCGGTAAAAAATATAGAGGTTGACCAGCGTCAACACCGTGATGACGATAAGAAAAAATATCATAAAAAAAGGATTCATTTTCATAGTACCTGTTTCCCGGAATACCGGCCAAAGAAAACCGGTTCCATCTTTCCAAAAATAAACAGGATTTCCCCATCAAAGTTTAATATTCAAAGATTAATCGTGCAAAGCAGGGAATTTCGGATCTGTCAGGGATAAAACCGGGAAACGGCATACTTTTTTAACTATCTTGGTAGTCTGATGAAAAAGAAATGGTTCTTAGCCGCCACGATGATCCTCCTCCTGTCGATGCAGGCCAGGGAAGCCTGCAGCCAGGCGACCGGTATGGAAGGGAGCGGTCCGGTAGGCTTTGCTTCCGTCGATGGCGACGGTTTTTCGGGGCCGGTCACCGGCGGCGGGGATGCGCTCACCAGCAGCAACGTGGTAACCATCAACGGACCCGGGGAGTTTCCGAAACTGGTTTATCTCCTCTATGACCGTATCAAAGCTTACAAGAACCAGTCCGGCAACGGCACAGCCCGTTACGCACCCCTGGTCATTATCCTGGAAGAGGGCATTTATCGAGAAGCCGCGGAAGTACCCAACAGCGGAAGTGTCTGGGGGAACAGCATGCTGGCCATCCAGGAACAGGGCGACCTGACCGTCATCGGCCGGGGGGATGTTGTGCTGAATTTCGGCATCAACGTAAAACGATCGTGGAATGTTCTCATCCGGAACATCACTTTTCAGGATTATTACGACGACGGCATCAACATCGGAGAACCGGAGACCCATCATGTGTGGGTGGACCACTGCACATTCGGGCACCCCGCCACCCGTCCGGCCAACAAGGATCACCCCGACGGCGGCATCGACATCAAGGATGGCGCCAGTTACATCACCGTTTCATGGTGTCATTTCCGCAACAGCTGGAAAACCGGACTGGTGGGGCACTCCGACAAGAACGGGGCGGCCGATACCGGCCGGCTGAAGAGTACCTTTTACATGAATTACTACCAGAACACCCATTCGCGCCATCCGCGGGTGAGGTTCGGCGAGGTACATGTCCTGAACAACTACTACGAAGGGGTCACCAATTACGGCATTGCCGCGGCCAACCAGGCCCGGGTGGTCGCCGAAGGAAACTTCTTCCGCAATACGGTATGGCCCATGTATGCCGACCGCACCAAGAGCGATTTTACCGCCGTTTACGGCCCCTGGAGCTCCGAAACGGGAAACTATCCGGCAGCCGGACTGAAGCAGTCAGGCAACCTCTATGACGACAGCGGACTGACCAGGATTTTTACCTCATCCGACATTAATGTGAACATGCTCAATCCGGGCAACAAATCCATCCGGTTTGACGAGTTGAATCCGGATTCACTTTTCGATCCCCATGCTTATTACAGTTACACCGCTGCCGATGCGTTGGCCGTCCCTGACATGGTAAAAGCCTCCTCCGGGGCAGGAAAAGTCGATTTCTTTGCCAACCCCGTTGCAGTTGAGGAAAGCGCCAATAACCGTCCGCACCTCTTCAGCCTGTACCCCAATCCCGTCCATGACCAGTTCACTGTCGAAACATATGACTCCGGGTTACTGATACTCCGCAACCTTGCGGGAGCACTCCTGTTCAGTACGACGGCTACACCGGGCACCGCCCGCTTTTCAGCCATAACGTTGAAACTTGATCCTGGTTTTTATTCCGTCACCTTCAGAACCCGGGAACATTCCATCACTGAAAAAATGATTGTCATCTCAGGCCGCTAATATCCTTTCTTTCCCCATATCCTCAGCAGGCTTTGTGATGTCACCCGTTTACGGCCCCTGTTGCACGCTCCCCCGGCATTCCCCTCCGGGATTCACGGGTACAGGTGTTAACGCCGCCATTCGCCCTGGGGTCACCGCCGGATCACTTCTCCCGGGGATCCCCCCGGAGCGGCATCTTCGCCATCTTACGGACTTCCAGGGTGGGATGGCCGAATTCCGTGGTCACCTTCCCCAGCAACAGATAGACCCCCATCCCCTTGAAGGGATAATCCCGCAGAGAATCAGGAAAATGGACCGTATCGAAAAATTCCCCGTACTGGTCGAGGAAGCAGCCGAAATGCATGATTTCTGCCCGCGAAGTCCGCACATATTTAATGGTGACCAGCAAACCCAGCAATTTGATGGTTCCCCCGTCATAATCCGACAGGGTGCCGGCATGGACAGGATTTCGCCAGGTGGTTTGCAGCATGTCGAAAAAGGTCATCGTCACCGGAAATCCCAGCAATTCCAGTTCATCGTAGACAGCCTCAAGGGGTTCCTCCTCAAAAGGAGGAAGCTCGAAACTCTTCCGCGCCTGTGTGAACAACTGATGTTGCACCTGCAAAGTCCGCCTTTTTGTGAGCAACATATGAACTTCCCACAAAAGACGGGCTTTCGGTTTGCCGGTGAAACGCAAAGCCCCGATGCGGATCAGCAGGGTGATCTGTTCTTTGGTCAGGGGTACCCGGCTCACAAAATCATCCAGAGAGTGGAATTCACCAAAACGGCACCGTTCGTCAACGATCATTCCCGATGTCTTCTCCTCCAGGCCGCTCAGCAATGCCAATCCCAGATAGACATTTTTCCCCTCAATAGTTGTCAGCCGGTCGCTATGGTTCACACAGGGCAGTTCAATCGTGGCACCGCAGCGACGGGCTTCATTCACATACACCCAGGTCTGGTAAAACCCCCCGAAGTTGTTGATTACCGCTACCATGAATTCCAGAGGGAAGCGCGATTTCAGGTATAAGCTCTGAAAGCTCTCCACGGCATAGGAGGCCGAATGAGCTTTCGAAAAGGAATACCCGGCAAAACTCTCGATCTGGCGCCACACCTCCGAGGTAAGTTCTGCAGGATATCCTTTGCGATTGCAGTTCTCATGAAATTTCTCCACAATCTTCTGGAATTCAACTCTCGACCGGTATTTACCGCTCATCGCCCTGCGCAGAACATCGGCATCGGCCAGGTCGAGACCGGCGAAATGGTGGCATACCTTCAGCACATCTTCCTGGTACACCATCACACCGAAGGTCTCCTCCAACTGCTCTTTCATCACCGGGTGAAGATAATTGATCGATTCCCGGTCGTGAAACCGCCGGATATACTCCCGCATCATGCCGCTTTTGGCCACTCCCGGACGGATAATCGAACTGGCGGCCACCAGGGCGATGTAGTCGTCGCAACGAAGCTTTTTGAGTAATCCGCGCATGGCCGGACTCTCGATGTAGAAGCAGCCGATGGTCTCTCCCGATTTGAGCTGCTTTTTCACCTGTTCATCGGTTTTGAAATCCTGGATGCGGTGAATGTCAATCTCCAGTTTCCGGTTTTTACGGATGATCTCCACGCTTTCACGGATATGCCCTATCCCCCTCTGGCTGAGAATATCAATTTTTTCAAATCCGATCGATTCGGCCACGTACATGTCCCACTGGGTAGTCTGAAACCCCTTGGGGGGCATATCCAATGCCGTATAATAATTGATAGGTTTCTCCGAGATCAGGATCCCTCCGGCATGAATACTCCGGTTGTTGGGAAAATTTTCCATCAGGGAGCCGATATGGAATATCCTACGGGTGAGGTCACTCTCGTTGAGGTTGTTTTCCGGCTCATTTACCAGCATGTCAATTTCATTTTTGGGCAGCCCATAGACCTTGCCCAATTCCCGCAGGGTCGACCTTCCCTGAAACGTGGTGATTGTTCCCAACAATGCCGTGTACTTTAAACCATATCGTTTGAAAATATAATCCTGAACCTCATCCCGTTCCCTCCATGAAAAATCGATGTCGAAATCGGGGGGAGAAGAGCGCTTCGGATTGATGAACCTCTCAAAATAGAGGTTGAGTTCGATGGGATCGACATCGGTGATCCGCAGACAGTAGGCCACCACGCTGTTGGCGCCGCTGCCGCGACCCACATGGTAAAATCCGCGACCCATCGAATAACGGATAATATCCCAGGTGATCAAGAAATAAGAGGAAAAACCCAGCCTGTCAATGATCTCCAGTTCATGGCGCACACGCTCCAGGGCATCCCCGTTATTGCCGTAACGGTATTTCCAGCCGTCAAGGGCAAGTTTTTCAAGCAGTACCTTGTCGTCATACCTGCTCCCGGTAAAAGTCTGCTTATTCTTGACAGAACCATATTCAAAGCTGATACTCCCCTGATCAAGAATCTGCCGGGCATTTTGAAGCAATTCAGGAAAGTCGGCATACCATTCGGTCAACTTCGGTTCAGAAAGGAAATGCTCGTCACTCGAGGCCAGCATGGTACGGGTAAGTTTACTCAGTAAAATATTCTGATCGATTGCACGCAAATGGCGATGGAGCAGGTAATCATCATGCGAGCCGAAAGTGACCGGAGCCCAGACAACCATCTTCCGGTAATCGTTGCGGTGGTGAAGAATCCTGAGCCGGTTAAGATCAGTCATCCGCACCCCCAGAAACTCGTTCTCACTGAATTGTTCAAGTTTACGGCTTCCAAAAGGAAAGATAAACCAGGCATTGGGCAAAAAAGGAGGCATGTCCTGAAACGGCTTTTTTTCAATAAGGTGGCGGCTTAAAAAATCGTTCAGCTCATAAAAACCTTCGTTGTTCCGCGCAATTCCGGTGTAGAGCATTTGTTGCCCGTTCCTGAACTCAATCCCGGCAAGGGGCTTGATCCCCGCTCCGGCTGACACCTTTACGAAATCCAGAATCCCCGTCGAATTGTTGATGTCGGTCAGCGCCATGGCCCGCACCCCCTTCCGGACAGCCTCCTCCACCAACCGCTCCACGGAAAGCGTACCATAGCATAAACTGAAATAACTGTGACAGTTTAAATACACTTTGATTATATCTTAATCATATCTACGATTATAATATAATCATTTTTAAATAAGAAAATAATAAAGATGAGAATTTTCGGCCACTGATCTTAACCTTCTTCCGGCACCAGTTTCGTCGGACGGAGGCGAATTTGTCGACCGCAGCCCTAAGCCTCTATGACCACCGAAGGTTTACGAAGGTAGATGGCGCAGGTGACAACCTCAACCTGTCAGAATCGCTCATGCCAGGGAATCGGCACATCCTTGATTGCCATTCTGATCCGCCGATCAGGGGGGAAATAGTTGTTTGTACGGTGTTCCAGATTTTTCAACCAACCGAGGGGAACATCCCGGTAAGTCACCAACACCCACCCTTTTCCCGCCTGACCAGCCGGAATCCCCTCCCGATGCAAAAAACGAATGGCATCGGCCAGTCCGGGCATGACACAGGGAAATGCATCCCGCTTCAGGAAAAGGGAATGGGCCAGCGCAGGATGAGGATTAAACTGATCATTGACAGTTGTCGCAACAGTTGTTCCCGGCTGAAGTATGCGAAGCTGTTTTTCAAAAAGGGAGAGTGCAGGGAGCCAGGGTTCCGGAAATAGAAAAATCTCGTTTCCCCTAGCGAGAAAAGTCCACGGCAAACCGGGTTGAATCCAATGGGCAAAAGAGGCAGCTGCTGATTTCCGAACGGGAAGCAACTGTTTCAGGGGAAGTCCCGGGAAGGATGTCGGTCCCGGCATTCCCGGCTTACGGACCACCGCAAGAAAAAATCCTTCGCCAGGGGCTTTGTGGGGGAGAAACTGATAACCGGTAATATTCCTGTACCTGAGGGTGTGAATATTCCAGGCAGGTTCAGGTTTCAGTTCTACGGAAACGGCTTCGGATTCTGTCACCAGCCACTCCATGTTTTTTTCATTTTCCTCCGGGTTCCAGGTGCAAGTGCTATAGATCAGGGTTCCTCCCGGTTTCAGGCATTTCCATGCTTCCGCGAGAATTCTTTTCTGCCGGGCTGCGCACAGGGCTGCATTTTCAGGAGACCACTCCCGGAGTGAAGCGGCATCTTTACGGAACAATCCCTCTCCCGAGCAGGGAGCATCTGTGATGATCAGGTCGAAGAGTTCTTTCACCTTTCCGAAATCCGCCGGATCGTTGTTTGTCACCACCATGTTGGGGAAGCCCCATTTCACGCAGTTTTCGACCAGGATGGCAGCCCTGTTGCGGATCACCTCATTGGAAACCAGCAGGTCTCCCGGCCTCAGAAGGGAGAGCAGATGGGTGGTTTTCCCGCCCGGGGCGCCGCATAAGTCGAGAACCAACGCCCGGGAAGGAAGCTTCAGAGACCTGAAAGCATGCTCCAGGAACATGGAGGCAGGCTCCTGGACATAATAGGCGCCGCCGTGAAACCACGGATCGGCAGTGAACAAAGGCCTTTCAGAAAGGTAATACCCCGAAGAACACCAGGGAACTCGTTCCGCAGGAACAGCTCCATTCCACTTTTCCGGGTTCAGCCGGACTGAAACGGGAGGCACTGCACCCAACGAAATTTCGAAATCCCGGTAACCATCCCCCAGACTTATTTTCATCCTCTCCGCAAAGTGGCGCGGCAGTTCTGTCATCTGTCGGAAGTATAATTTAAATTAATGATCCCCCCTTTCCCCTCTTCATTTAAAGTCAGGCGTTTAAATTAAAAAAAAACGTGATTTTAACCGACATTGAAATAAAATAACTATCATTGCACCTGATTTGAGTATTGACAGCAGCATGTCACATTTTACTTTCACAGCTTCACCGTTTGAAAAGTTTTATCCGGCCTAACTGTTATCAACCTCATCACCACTAATTAATTATCAATTTATTTATTTAAATGAACATTTACATTTCAAACTTAAGTTTCGATGTCAATGACAGCGATTTAAGAGAGTTGTTTGAAGAATACGGCGAAGTTTCTTCAGCGAAGGTTATCACCGACAAGTTTTCAGGAAAATCGAGAGGTTTCGGTTTTGTGGAAATGACAAATGATGAAGATGGCCACAGGGCTATCGAGGAGCTGAATCAAGCGGAATATGATGGAAAAACCATCAATGTATCAGTGGCCAAACCACGCGAAGACCGCCCGGAGAGGTAGCCTTACGGTGGTGGTGACCGTGGTGGCAACCGTGGCGGTTATGGTGGCAACCGTGGTGGTTATAGTGGCAATCGTGGCGGTTACGGTGGTAACCGGGGTGGGGACCGTGGCGGGGACCGTGGCGGTTACAACAAATACTAATGAGTGATCTGTTACCCTGGTTCAGGGTACATCTGACTAATAATCCGGCATAACGAGCCGGATGTAAACGGGGCTGACGGCCCCGTTTATTTTTCGGATTCCCGGCCCGGGAATTGAAGAACAAAAGCAGGTAAGTTTCACGCCCAGTACTTACCCAGGATGAAAAACTGATAGCAAGTTTTCCTGAAAAATCTTACATTTGACCTGCAAAGAATAACATGAACAGAGTTTTTACCATAACGCTTCTATTTGTGTTTCTGTTCTGCGGGACAGCACGCGGGCAATTATCATCAGGAGGAACTCCGCGGAAGATCGCTCCTTTGAAACGGGCCACGGCGGAAGTGGTGACCATGCCGGCTGTCAGCAACGAATTCCTCATGTGGCAAAGCCGCCAGATACAGGAGGAAGCCGGAGGTTTAAAGCCCCTTCGTTTTGCGCATACCTTTGAAGTTCAATTTTCCCCGTCGACCCATGGCTCCTGGAACCTTTCTGAAGACGGATGGCACATCTGGCAATTCACCATCCGGTCGGAAGGAGCCCTCTCCCTCAACCTGATTTTTGAAAGATTCGCACTTCCCGGCCAGGCGCGTATGTATCTCTTCACTTCCGGGCAGCAGTTTGTTTCAGGGGCTTTCACTGCCCGGAACAACAGCGAATCAGGGATTTTTTCTGTTTCCCCGCTTCCGGGAGACGAACTCACCGTTCAATATGAGATTCCGGAACATGGCACCAGTGTTGACGATTTTGTAATAACGGCTGTCAACCACGATTTTCTGGGAATTCTGAAATATGTGGACGAGCGAAGACCCATGGGCATCATGGCAGAATCGTGCAATCAGGATGTGAATTGCGCCGTCGCTGACCGCTGGAGGGCCGTGCAGAACAGCGTTTGCCGGATCATGGTCCAGGGCAGGGATCTCTGTTCGGGAGCCCTGGTCAACAATACGGCAAAAAATGCAAAGCCCTATGTTCTCACGGCAAACCATTGCATCAGTACGTCGCTCAAAGCCAACGGATCCCTGTTTCTTTTCAATTACGAAAGTCCCTATTGCGGTCCCCTCGACGGCGATGTCAGCCATTCCCTGTCAGGCAGCAAACTGAAAGCCACCCTCGATAGTCTCGATTTTTCACTCGTGGAACTTTCAACGCCACCGCCCCCCTCCTTCCGTCCTTACTATGCCGGATGGAACAGGAGTTCCATACAGCCCGACACCATGGCATCCATTCACCACCCCCAGGGGGATATCAAAAAAATCGCCATTGATTATCAATCTCCTGCGATATCATCATTTCAGTCCGGTTTTCTGAAGAACGGATTCCGGAAGGTTCAGCGATGGGATGCCGGCACTACGGAAATCGGATCTTCCGGCGGGCCTCTCTTCAACAGCGACAGTCAGCTGACCGGAACACTGTCGGGAGGTGCCGCCAATTGCGCCAACCCGGTAAATGACTATTTTGCCCGCTTTGACATGGCCTGGAACTACAGATCCGATTCAACAAAACAACTGAAATACTGGCTCGATCCGGCAAAAACAAATCCGACCTCCCTCGACGGTAAACAATTCAACGAAGGGGAAAACCTCTGTGGAACGTATACCCACATGCGAAACGGCGACCATCATGAACTGCTCAGGATGATGGACACCAACGGAGTAAACAGTGGTTACTGGAGCGGAACCAACAATTCGGGGATCACCGAAGTAGCCGAAAAATTCAGCCTTCCGGGAAGAGAAACCCTTCGCGGAGTCTCCCTGGGGATAGGAAAAATAAAAAATGACAATCCCAACAGCTACCTGACAATTAAAATTTATGACGTTCAGGGGGAAGTCATATCATTGCGAACGGTGGCCGATACTGTTTTTCTGAAGAACTTCTTTCCCGATGCCATGAATCTCCTGGAATTCGCTTCGGCGGTGCAACCCGTGGATACTTTCCTGGTGGCCGTTAACCTAGAAAATATCAGAACCGGCGATACCGTCGCCATTTACCACTCCCTCCGGACCGATGGGCCGGAAAATAGTTTTTTCCTTAAAAGGAACGGTAGCTGGCAGGATTTTTACAGTACCAATCCATCCCGATATCACGGAAACCTGGCAATGGAGTTGCTCGCCTGCAACATCGGGAACCAAAATACGGATACTTTTTCCACCCCCGAACCGGACCCGGCGTTTTTTTACCCCACGGTGGTCACTTCAACCCTCCATATCCTGACGAAAGATGATATTGATGAACACTCGCTCTTCGTCTGTAATTTGCTCGGTCAGCAGGTTCCCTTTTACCTGAACCGGATCAGCAGAAGACATGTGGAAATCAACCTCCGCGGGAATACACCGGGAATCTATATCGTAAACGTAGGTAGTGGCGCATTCTCTGCACGCCACAAAATTCTCCTTGTCAGAGACCGTTAAGCATGAAGCAGAGGTTATTATTGATGATTTCCTGGATGCTGGTTATTCAGTCATGCCATCCAGAACGGCAACAACCTGCGGTGCCCGAAGGGAATTATTATGCCATGGGATTTACCATACAACAGGATGAGGGGTATTCCGTGCTGAAGGTCCGTAATCCCTGGGAACAAGCCCGGAATGTGGAGGTGGAATATTACCTGCTACCCCGTGGGGACACTCTTCCCGATGGTCTGACGGGCAAAAATATCATCAGGGTACCTGTCAGACGGGTGATCTGTCTGTCCACTTCCCATCTGGCATTTCTGGAAGCGCTGGGAGAAGCGGAAAGCATTTCCGGCATTTCCGGAATCCGCTATGTGAGCAATCCGGAAATCGAGATGCGTATCGCGGAAGGAAAAATCACGGATGTCGGATATGGACCGAACCTCGATTATGAAGGGATCATTCGTCAGAAACCCGACCTGGTAATGGTTTACGGGGTCGACAATGAAATCGTGGGTTTTCTCGACAAGTTCCGGGATTTGGGGATTCCGGCGGTGATCCTGGCGGAATATCTCGAGGAAACCCCTCTGGGAAAAGCCGAATGGATCAGGTTTACTGCCGAGTTTTTCGGGAAAACGTCAAAGGGAGACTCCATTTTCAGCGAGATCGAAACAAAATACCTCAAGCTGGCGAACAAAGCAGGACAGGCAGATGAACGTCCCTTCGTGATGGTCGGATTACCTTACCGGGATGTCTGGTGGATCCCCGGAGGCAAATCTTACCTGGCCCAACTGATTGCCGATGCGGGAGGGATATATGTCGGCCGGGACAACCCTTCACATGAGAGTTATGTCATCTCTCGGGAAAAGGCCATCACCCTCTCTTCGGAAGCCTCTATATGGATCAATACCGGAAATGTCGCATCCAAAAGCGACATCATCGCCGCCGACAGCCGTTTCAGTCAGTTCCCGCTTTTCAGAAATGCCCGGATTTACAACAACAACAAGCGTTCCACACCCGGGGGAGGGATGGATTTCTGGGAAAGCGGCACCCTTCGCCCCGACCTGATCCTTTCTGACCTGATCAGGATATTCCATCCGGGATTGCTGCCGGAAGAAGAGTTAACCTATTACCGGGAAATCAAATGAGCACACCGGAATTGTTTGTTTCGCGGAAAAGACGGTGCCTCCTTTTTCTTCTCCTGACGGTGGCGGTGGCGCTTTTTTTTATTCTTGACATTTTGTCCGGTTCGGTACTGATCCCTCTCCGGGAACTGTTAACGGCCCTCTGGTCCCCTGAAAGCGCTTCGTCAGAAGTCAGGAGTATCGTTTTTGACTTCAGACTGCCCAAGGCAATCACCGCATTGGTGACTGGCATTGCCTTGTCGGTGAGCGGCTTGCAGATGCAGACCGTGTTCAGGAATCCGTTGGCCGGGCCTTATGTGCTGGGGATCAGCGCCGGCGCAAGCCTGGCAGTGGCCATCTTTGCCCTCGGATTCTCCTCACTTCTGACGACGGGACTCTCCTTAACGGGCAGTTGGTCCCTGGCCATGGTAGCCTGGGGGGGATCATTCGCCGTGATGCTCCTCATACTTTTTGTCTCCGCACGGGTTAACGACAACATGACTATCCTGATCCTGGGGATTCTCTTCTCGGGAGCTGCCGGAGCCATTGTCACCATTCTCCAGTATTTCAGCAACGAGTCCATGCTGAAGGCTTTCATCGTATGGACCATGGGAAGCTTGGGGAGCATAACCACCCGACAACTGGCTGTGGTGGTTCCGGCAGTTGCGGCAGGCATCTTTCTGGCATTCCTCAAAATGAAAGAGCTGAATGCCTTACTCCTGGGCGAAACCTATGCCCGTTCACTCGGGGTCAATATTTTGGGAAGCCGGCTGGTCATATTGTTCAGCGCCAGTTTGCTGGCAGGCACCATTACCGCATTCTGCGGCCCGATCGGCTTTATCGGGATCGCCGTCCCCCACCTGGCCAGGGTGATCTTCAAAACCCAGAACCACCGCATTCTCCTGCCGGCAACCCTCCTCCTGGGAGCCGACGCCATGCTTGTGAGCGACATTATCGCCCAGCTTCCGGGATTCTCCACTACTTTGCCCATCAATTCCGTAACGGCTTTGCTGGGAATCCCCGTCGTAATCTGGATGATTGTGAAAAATAAGAAATTCACCGCCCTGTGATCAGTAGCTGCGATACCTGCGGAATAAGGGTGAACAACCTGAAAATCGGATATGCCACTACCGCTCCGGAACCCGCTTTTACGCGGGAAGGGATCACCTTTTCTGCCTCAGGGGGAGAAATGATCGCCCTGATCGGTCGCAACGGAATCGGCAAAAGCACCTTGCTGCACACCATGGCAGGATTTTTGAAATCTTTGGGGGGTGAAATCCTGTGGAACGGCATGACCGCCGAAAAACTAACCCCCCGGGAACGCTCCAGGATGATCAGCTTCGTATCCACGGAAAGGATTCACCTGACCCATATGCAGGTAGCCGACCTGGTAGCCTATGGAAGGTTCCCCTATACCAACTGGTTCGGCAGGATGCAAGCTTCTGATGAACAAGCGGTAGCTGAAGCCCTGGAAAAAACGGGACTTACAAAATATGCCCGGCGCCAGGCAGACCAATTAAGCGACGGGGAACGCCAAAGAGCAATGATCGCCAGAGCCGTCGCCCAGGATACTCCCTTCATCCTGCTGGACGAACCCACCGCCTTCCTGGATGTGAACGGAAAATACGAAATTTTCCACCTGCTCCATCAACTGGCGCGGCAATCCGGTAAAACCATCCTCCTCTCGACCCATGACCTTCATATCGCCCTTCGTGAAATGGACAAATTCTGGCTCCTGACTGACAACGGTGCCTTTGAAGGCGCGCCTGAAGATGCAGTAATGCAGGGATGGCTCGGCCTTCTCTTCAACAATCCGCTGATCGGATTTTACAAACCCACGGGCGACTTCCTCTTTCATAAAAATTCTTCAGGCAACGCCTGGGTTGAAGGTGACGGTGAAACCGCCTACTGGACCAGGCGCGCACTCGCAAGAAGAGGGTTCACCATCTCCTCAAAAGAAGACGCCGCCATCCATATCCTGATTATCGGCCCGGAAGAAGGGGGAAACACCCTGTGGCAGCTCACTTCAGGCGGCAACACCCGGACTTTCGCATCGATTTACGACCTGATGAAGGAAATCTGAAATTATAAATCCGACCCTTCTCCATCCCGAATATTGAGTCATAAATCTGGGATCTCAAGCCATAAACCTCAAATATAATATCCTGAATTTATGCCAATTATGCCACAAATCTCAACCTCAACCTTCTTCGGTTGCCGAAGCTTTAGCCGAGGTGAGCCTCAGCCTTTTTCAGTCGCCGAAACTTCAGCGGAAGTAACAGCCTCAGCCTCAGCTTGAGCCTCAGCTACTTCAGCCACTTATCCAGCCACTGGGCAAAGACACGCTGCCAAAGAATTCCGTTCTGGGGTTTCAGCACCCAGTGTGTCTCCTCCGGGAAGAAAAGGAACTGGGCGGGAATATCTTTCAGAACCGCCGCATTGAAGGCTCCCATCCCCTGGGTATAGGGAATCCGGAAGTCGTTCTGCCCGTGGATGACAAGGATGGGGGTATCCCAGTTCTGCACAAAGCGGTGAGGAGAAAAGGAATAGGAGCGCCGGGCAGTCTCGTTGGAAGCCTCCCAGAAAGGACCGCCTATATCGAAATTCTCAAACCACATCTCTTCCGTGGTCACATATTGCTGTTCAAAATTAAAAATGCCGCAATGGCTGATGAAAGCCTTGAACCTGCCGTTATGATTCCCCGCCAGATAATTGACGGCAAATCCCCCGTAACTGGCACCTACCGCTCCCAACCTCTGGCTGTCAACAAAAGGCTCTTTGGAAACTTCATCAATGGCAGAAAGGAGGTCCCTGATGTTTTGTCCTCCGTAATCTCCGCTGATCTGCTCATTCCAGGCCTGCCCGAATCCCGGAACCCCCCTCCGGTTGGGAGCTACGATGATGTAACCGTTGGCAGCCATCATCTGGAAATTCCAGCGATAGGACCAGAACTGGTCAACGGTGCTCTGGGGACCGCCCTGGCAATAAAGCAGAGCAGGGTATTTTTTTGAAGGGTCAAATTCAGGAGGATAGATTACCCAGGTCAGCATCTCTTTCCCGTCAGTGGTTTTGATCCACCGCTTCTCCACCTTCCCCATGGTAAGCTGGTCGAGGAGTCCCTTGTTCACTTCCGTGAGAGCACTGCCTGACCCGGAAACAGGATCCACCAGGTACAATTCCGCAGGTTGCGACATCGATGTTTTTGTAACCACAAGCTTGTCTCCTGCAATGGCCGGCGAACCGTAATTGTGAATGCCGTCAGTAAGGCACATAATCTCCCCGTCCGGAATGTTCAGCCTGAAAACCTGGGAAGTGGCTTCCCGGGAACTGATAAAAAAGAGGGACCGGCTGTCACTGCTCCAGCACAACTGTTCCGAATTCTGGTCAAAGGAAGCTGAATAATCTTTCTTTTCACCGGTAAGCAAATCAGCGACAAAAAGCCGGATCTTGTCGGCTTCGTACCCGTCACGCGCCATGCTCTCCCAGGCAATCATGCGGCCATCGGGCGAGAAACGGGGATTCTTGTCATATCCCGGCATCCCCTCGGTAAGGTTGACCGTTTCACCCGTTTCCGTGTCATATATGTATATATCGGTATTGGTCGAAAGGGAATAGGCTTTTCCGGTGAGCTTCTTGCAAGTGTATGCCACCTTTTTCCCGTCAGGACTCCAGGCAATCTCTTCAATACCGCCCCAGGGTTTTGTCGGACTGTCATAACGCTCTCCTTCCATGATGTCCTTTTCCGCCGTTATGGTGCCGTCTTCGTAACCGGCGACGAAAATATGGTTGTACGTGTAATCATGCCAGCTGTCCCAGTGACGGTACATCAGATCATTCTCAAGCCGGGCATCGGCTTTCGGCAAATCCGGGAAAAGATCATGAATGTCCTGATCCAGCTTAACGCTTTTGATGAGGAGAATTTTCGTCTGGTCAGGACTGTAGCAGAACCCCTGGATATCGGCATCCGACCGGGATACCTGTTTCTTTCCCGTTCCGTCCCGATTGATTTCCCACAGTTGGATCGTTCCCGATGCCGCCGACAGGTACCCGATCCTTTCCCCGTCAGGCCGCCACTGAAGCCCTGATTCCCGGTCTGCAGTGTCCGTTATCCGGTCCCCCCCGCCATGCTCCGTGTCCGCCACATAAATATCCCGGTACGACTTGTCCTCCGAAATGTTGTAGTAAGTTACCGTATAAGCCACCGATTTCCCGTCGGGTGAAACCACACCATCCCCCAAACGGCCGAACGACCACAAAACTTCCGGAGTCATCACGGGTGACGATAACCGGGGGGTCTCAGGCACAAAATTATTCCCGCATTCCTGTTCTGACGGCCGCTCCTGGCAAGCCAACAGGGAAAACAAAATAACAATGAGTATACTCCGCTTCATAACGATCATTTTAATTTTCACCGAAAATAAGCCGATTTTATGAAAACTAAAAATGATCTCTTACTGCGTGGCCTCCCTGCGATCAATAATGATAAACCCCATCAAAAGTGTGCTCCTCACCGTCATAATCCTGCGATGTGACATGGAAGACTACCGAATCAAGCCCCACGATCCGGATAGCTTTCAAATCAAACGAAACCAGGGAGGTCATGGGAAAACGCTCCGCATCCCCATTGCTGTTGTGCCTCAATTCCAACTTAATGGGTTGATCCTCAGCATGCAGATCCCCCGGCTCTTTTACCAGGTTGATATAATGTACCTTGCTCTCGCCAAAATAATGAAACTCGAAATTGAGCAACTGATTCCTGCTTAGCCAAACCTTATTGATGGTGACCGGATCGTTTCCGATGCTGTCGGCAATGGCCGGCGTGATGTCCAGAATCCCCTTCTTCAGAATCTTTCTTATAGAATTGATCCTGACATAATATTCTTTTTGCAATTCCGTGATAACCTTGTCCCCAAGGATTGTGTAATTCACCAAAACCCTGTCGCTATCCTCCAACTGGCTCTCATTGAAATTCTTAACGGCAGGGAAAAGAACCGATCCGTCATCCATCTCTATCTTGAAGCCATCGTCGCTCCCCTTATCTGCCATTCCCAGACCTATCCACATCTTGTCCAATGAGTAATGGTCATCATCGGTCAGACAGGATGTCATCAAAACAAGTCCCGCTGCCATCACTGCAATAATCAATCGTCTCATAGTATTCCCTCCTTTTCCAGAAAGACGAAAAATCCCGGCATAGCGTTGCGTCTTCCCGATTAAATCCGGTCATGAAATTACTAAACTTTTTCTAATCCGGATTGTTATATTTAATAATTTATATATTTATATATTATATTTGTGGCGTGATTATTGATGTTCAAATTAACCTGCAGAAATAACAAATTTGATATTTTTGCAAAGAAGAACCGAAAAATTGTTTTAAGAATTTAAGGAAACTACGGATGAAAAAGTTAGCATTTTTGATAATGATTGCGGCCCTGGTCGCTGTTTTCTGCGGAGATTCGAGGGCGAACAGCGGGATAGAGATGAAGGACGGCAGGGGAACAGAAATGACCGCGGAGATGGCTGCTCCGGCTGCCAGTGAAGGGCAGACCGCTGAATCTGCCGGGGCCGGGGAACCGGCACCATACGCAGCTGCAGCTTCGCAGGGGGGAACAAAGATGCTTACCAAGGCCGAATTTCTGAAGTCGGTATGGAACTATGAGAAGAATCCCAAGGAATGGATCTTTTTGGGGGATAAACCAGCCATCATCGATTTTTATGCGGATTGGTGCGGACCGTGCAGGACGGCTTCCCCGATTCTGGAAGAAGTTTCGCATGAATTCGCCGACAAAATCAATGTGTATAAAATTGACACCCAGAAAGAGAAGGAACTGGCAGCGGTTTTCGGAGTGCGCAGCATCCCGCTATTCCTTTACATCCCGAAGAGTGGTAAACCTACCATGATGGCCGGAATTGCCCGGACGAAGGAGGACACAAAAAAAATGTTCATTGACAACATCAATAAATTCCTCTTGTCGACTAACCAATGAGATTACTCCAATAGTTATACGATCGTAAAATTTTTAATGGATGAAATACCGGCCTGCGCCGGTATTTTTTTGTACTTTCGGCTGTTTCAAAAAAAAAAATCGAATCATGCAGAAGATCAGGCTATCAGCAGCTTTTTTCCTTTTGTCTGCCCTGGTGGCATGCAACAGGCCGGATGCGGGTTTTCATCCTGTCGACTATGTCGATCCCTTTATCGGAACTGATTTCCACGGTCATGTTTTTCCGGGAGCCAGTGTCCCGTATGGTGCGGTTCAACTGGGCCCCGTGAATTTCATCAAAGGGTGGGACTGGTGTTCAGGATATCATTATTCCGACAGCATCCTGACCGGTTTTTCCCATTTACACCTGAGCGGAACAGGCATTGGGGACCTGGGAGATCTTCATCTGATGCCATATACTGGCAAGCTCAGGCTCCTCCCCGGCCGACAGGAGGATATTTCCGGCGGGTATGCCTCTTTTTACTCCCATGAAGGAGAGAAAGCCTTTCCCGGATTTTATTCCGTTGATCTGGAAACTTACGGGATAAAAGCGGAAGTTACTGCTTCGGAGCGGGTCGGATTCCACCGGTACACTTTTCCGGAAGGGGATACAGCGCGCATCATCATCGACCTGCGACAGGGCATAGGATGGGACATGGTCACTGCCGCGGAACTCAAGCCCAACGGGGATGCTTTGCTTTCAGGATATCGTTATTCCCGTGGATGGGCGCCCGATCAGCGGCTCTGGTTTGCCTTGGAACTGTCGGAAAAACCGGATGAAATCCGCCTCTTTTCCCCCGACCTGAGCGAAATTACCCCTGGTGATACCTCAAAAGCTATGAAAGGAGTGCTGACCTTCTATCCTCCCGTAAAAAAACAAATTATGATAAAAGCAGGCATCTCGCCGGTTTCGGAAGAGAATGCCCGCGCCAACATCGACGGAGAGATCCCCGGTTGGGATTTCGGGATGGTGGTTTCCTCAGCCCGTGACAAATGGAACCGGGAACTCTCCCGAATAGAGGTAAAAACGCGTGATACTTCCCAATTGAGAACCTTTTACACGGCGATGTATCACCTGATGATCCATCCGTCGCTCTTTAACGATGTCAACGGCGATTACCGGGGAAGCGACAAAGAAGTTTACAGGAATGCCAGTTTTCAGAATTATTCCGTGTTTTCACTCTGGGATACCTACCGGGCGGCCCACCCCCTTTACACGCTGCTTGACCCTCAGCGGGTCAGCGACTTTGTGAATTCCATGCTTGCCATCTATGAACAGCAGGGAAGCCTTCCGGTATGGCATCTCATGGGAAATGAAACAGGAACCATGGTTGGGAATCACTCAATTCCGGTGATTGCCGATGCCATCCTGAAGGATATCGGAACCTTCGACAGGGACAAAGCCTTCGAAGCAATGAAAAACACAGCACTATCAGATGACGGTGACGGGCTGAAATTTGTGAACTCCATCGGATGGGTGGCCGCAGACTCCGTGCGCGAATCGGTTTCCAAAGGACTTGAATATGCCGTGGATGACTGGGCTGTTTCACGGGCAGCCAAAGCCCTGGGCAAAGAGGAGGATTACTTGCTATTTAAAGAAAGGGCCGGCTATTACCGTCACTATTTCGATCCTGCCGTAGGTTTTTTCAGGGGGAAAAACTATGACGGAAGCTGGAGTATTCCGTTCCACCCGGTCTTCACCCTCCATGAACAGGGAAATTACACGGAAGGGAATGCCTGGCAATATTTATGGATGGTTCCCACCGATGTGGAAGGATTGATTTCCCTCCTGGGCGGGGATGACCGCTTCATTAACCGGCTCGATTCACTCTTCCTGATCAGTTCGGAATTGAACGAAGGCGCTTCTCCCGACATTTCGGGATTGATAGGCCAGTATGCCCACGGTAACGAACCCAGCCACCATACCGTCTACCTGTATGCTTATGCGGGCCGGCAATGGAAAAGCGCCGAAAAAGTCAGGTACATCCTGGAACATCTTTACCACGACACACCCGACGGCATCTGCGGCAATGAAGACTGTGGCCAGATGTCAGCATGGTATATCTTCTCCTCCCTTGGATTCTATCCCGTGAATCCCGTCAATTCAGCATACGTCCTGGGCAGCCCCCTCCATGAGGAGGCAACACTTCACCTTACCAATGGAAAACGGTTTACTGTCAAAGCCCTGAACAACGGCCCTGACAGAATCTACATCCGGTCAGCACGGCTGAACGGATCGCCCTGGGAAAAGAGTTATATCACCCACAACGATATCCTCAGAGGAGGCGTTTTGGAACTCGAAATGGGAAGTACCCCCAATGAAGATTTCGGGAAGAATCCCCGGAACAGACCGGTATCGGAATTCCGGTGATCAGATTCATCAGGTCGTCAGATAATTATTACCAGGAATGAAAGCTGAAATCATCATCATCGGCGATGAGATTGTGATCGGACAGGTATCAGACACCAATTCGGCATGGATTTCACGTCAGCTCACTCTATCGGGAATTGAAACCAACCGCATCGTTTCCATCCGGGACCATGCCGGTGACATTCACGCCGCCCTCGCCGACGCAGGGAAGCGGTGCGACCTGGTGCTGATGACGGGAGGCCTGGGCCCCACGAAAGACGACATCACCAAAAAGTGCCTTTGCGATTTCTTCGGAACCACACTGGTTTTTCACCAGGCAACATTCGATTTCATCTCAGAGCGTTTCAAAAACAGAGGGATTCCCCTGAACCGGCTGAACCGCGATCAGGCCTTGGTGCCCCGCTCCTGCACCGTCATTCCCAACAAAAATGGCACTGCACCGGGCATGTGGTTCGAAAAGGATTCTGTAATTTATATCTCCATGCCGGGGGTACCCCACGAAATGGAAACCATGATGACCGGAGAAATCCTTCCCCGGCTCATCGCGACAGGGCGCACAGGAGCCATCTTTCACAAAACCGTTCTGACCCAGGGAATTCCCGAATCGGTGCTGGCCGAAAAAATTGAAACCTGGGAAAATGCCCTGCCTTCCCATATCCGGTTAGCCTACCTTCCCAGTCCGATGGCCGTACGGCTCAGACTCAGCGCCTCCGGATCAGACCTTGAGGCACTCAAAGCGGAAATTGACCGGCAGATCGCTCTTCTTTTACCCCTCGTCGGAGACGCCGTTTACGGGTACGATGATGAAACCCTGGCCCTGGCCATCGGAAGAGTGCTCGCGCAAAGAAAAGCCACCCTATCAGTGGCCGAGAGTTGTACCGGAGGCAATATCGCACACCTGATCACCCTGACACCGGGATGTTCCGCCTGGTTTTCAGGCTCCGTCACCGCCTATTCGAACCAGTTGAAAACCGCACTTCTCCGTGTGAATCCCGAAACCCTCCGCAACCACGGCGCCGTGAGCCGTGAAACAGCCCTGGAAATGGCACGCGGGGCAGCAACCTTGATGAAAACCACCTACGCTCTGGCTACAACAGGAATTGCTGGACCCCAGGGAGGCTCTGCAGAAAAACCTGTCGGAACTATTTGGATTGCAGCAACGGGTCCGGCAAAATTTTTTTGTGAAAAATTCGTTTTCGGAAATGACAGAGAGAAAAATATTACGCGGGCATCACAATCCGCGTTGCAACTTCTGCGTAAACTTATCGTACAGGAATAGTTCAACAGTTATAAAATAAAAAATGAAAAAGGGCTATATCATTGCTGCCGTCGTGGCATTACTACTGGTAACGACCCTGCTGCTCTCCCCGTTTTTGTTCCGTGATGCCTTGCTGGAAAAAACCAAAAGCACCATCAACAAAAACCTCAGGGCAGAGGTCTCCTTTGACGACTTCAGGTTGTCCGTGATCAGGAATTTCCCCAAAGCCGCAATTTCACTGCGGAATGTGGTGATCACCGGAGAAGATTCCTTCGCCGGGGATACCCTGCTCCACATAAAATCACTCTCCTCCACATTCGGATTGTTTGACCTGCTGACACCCGGGAATCTGACGCTTAACGAACTCATCATCGACGACGCCAGGTTAATGCTGCAGGTTAATGAAAAGGAGCTTGCCAACTGGGACATCTTTCCTGAAGAAGAGGAAAGCACCTCCCCGGCACAGGAAGGGAGTGAAAGCTCCTTCGGCATGGAACTGAACAAAATCGTCATCAACCATAGCCAGGTTACCTATACCGACCTCCTACTTCCCCTTTTTGTCGGATTCAACGATATTAACCTGGCGCTGAAGGGGGACATGTACGGCAGCAGTACCCGTCTGAAAGCAGAAGGCGCCGCCGGACAATTCAACCTCATTTACGATTCCGTCTCCTATATCGCCGACAAACGGCTTACCCTGAAGTCAGCCCTCGACATCAATTTTGACACCTGGAATTTCAGGTTCGGCGAAAGTGAATTGCTGGTGAACGAATTGCCCCTCGCCGTGGACGGAACATTCTCAATCCCCGGCGATTCCATCCTCTTTGACCTCCGGTTTGTATCGAAAGTATCAGAACTGGCCGATTTCTTATCCCTTGTACCCACTGATTATGAACATTATCTGAAAGACCTCAGGGCAAAGGGGAAGGCCGACCTTTCCGGATCTTTCAAGGGATTTAACGCTGAAGAGAGTTATCCCGCTCTTAACCTGATGTTCCGCCTTTCAGACGGAAATCTGCAATATGCCGGATTGCCTGAAGAGATCCGGAATGTAAGCGCAAAGCTTGCTATAACAAAACCACAGGGAGGCTTTGAACTGACTTCCCTCCGCATTTCTGATGCCCACGCCGAAGTCAGGAACAATCCCCTCGATTTATCCCTCGGACTTGACAACCTTCTGGGAGATATGCGCTTTGCCGGCAATCTGACCGGCAAGGTGAATTTCGATCATCTGAAGGACGCCATTCCCATGGACAGCGTTCTGGTTTCAGGATTGCTGGATGTCAACATCGGCGTGGCCGGCAACATGTCAGCCATAGAAAACAAGCGGTATGAGCAGATCAAAACCGATGGCATCATTGCCCTGAACAATTTCTCGTATGAAAGCAACAAACTGACCATGCCTGTGGCTGTCCATTCCGGAAATCTCGATTTTGCACCCGAAAGGGTGAACCTCCGCCAAATGGACGTAAAAATCGGGCAGAGTGACTTCGCCCTGGCCGGATCGGTCTCCGATTACTATCCCTACCTCTTTGACAAAGGGAACCTCACCGGCAACGTATCTCTGAAATCTGATTTTCTGAACCTGAATGAACTGATGGGCATGATGAAACCTGCCGGGAGTGATGCAAGCCCGACAAAACAGCCTCCTTCAGGGCCAACAGACGATACCCTATCAACAGCACCTTCTTCATTCGAAGTCCCCGAAAGAATGAACCTGACCTTGCAGACCGACGTCAGCAAAGCATTGTACGACAGGCTGAACATCAGCAATATCAAAGGACAGATACAGGTCAATGACGGAAAACTTGACCTGAAAGGACTGAACATGAACATCATGGACGGTGAACTGAAACTTGCAGGCACCTACCAGAATACGCCCGAGAAATCACCATTGGTCAATTTGTCCCTCGACCTGGTCAGCTTTGACATCCCTACTGCCTTCAGGTCACTGAAACTGGTCAGGAATTACATTCCCATTGCCGCACAGAGCAAAGGGAAATTCACTACCAGCATCCAGATGAAAGGTCAGCTCGACGAAAATATGGGACTCAGGATGGGCAGCCTGAACGGATATGGATCACTCAATACCATGAACCTGCAAATCCTCAATTCCCCGGTCTTCAACAAAATCAAAAGCGTGTTGAACGAAGAGCGCCTCCGCGATCTCAAGATCGATGATTTCGCCGCCAGTTTTACCATTGAAAACGGAAATCTGCTCCTGAAACCTTTTAAAACAAAGATCTCGGAACAGGAAGCGACGTTCTCCGGGAAGCTGAATGCCGAAAACCTCATTGACATGAGCATCGACTTCATGATCAACCGCGATGCCCTGAGTACAAATGTCCAAAATACAATCGGCATTCTTCCCGGACAACAAAATATCAAAGTCATACCCGTTGCCGTCGCTATCAAGGGGCCGGTAAATAATCCGGAAGTTAAAATTGACCTGACGGAAGCCAAAAGAATGGTAAAAAAAGAGGTCGGTAGTGCGGCAAAAGAGGAGATTCAGAAATCGATCAACAAAATCGGGGAAGGGCTTAAAAAGTTGTTCAAATAGGTTCCCCGTCCTCTTTTTTTGTTCGTTGTACGTGGCCGGATGATTTTTGGTCTATTCTTCTTATTTTGATGTTAAATACAGCAAAGAAAATGGACATCAGGGGGCTGATCAGGTTAAGGAAACAGTACGGCAGGTAGTCGAAGGTGGCCACGCCCAACACCCTGGACTGGGTAGCTCCACAGGTATTCCAGGGGATCAGCACGGAAGTCATGGTTCCTGCATCTTCCAGGGCACGGCTCAGCACTTCGGGTTTCAATCCCTGGTCCGCATAGGCTTTCCGGTACATTCTGCCGGGAATGACAATCGAGATATACTGGTCTGATGCAGTAAAATTGAAAAAGATGCAGGTTCCTACGGTGGCCGCCACCAGAGAGCCCTGCCTTCTGGCATACCGGATAATGGGCCGGGTGATCCGCCGCAGAAAACCGGCCGCTTCCATGGCTCCCCCGAAAATCATGGCCGAGAGAATCAGCCAGATGGTATCCAGCATCCCCCGCATTCCCGTGGTGCTCAACAATTCATTGACACCTGCGTCTCTCGTGGTCAGATTCACCTGTCCGAACATCGCCTGCATGGCAGCATGATAGCCGTCCCTGAAGGGATTTCCCGAACCTCCGGCAACTTCAGCAATGATATGGGGCTGAAAAATGATGGCAAAAAGGGCGCCTGCCAGCGCTCCCGCCAGCAAAGCAGGCAACGGAGGCACCTTCAGTATGATGATCGCTAACAGAAACAACGGCACCAAGAACAGCCAGAGATTGATGTTGAAAGTCTCCCCGATGACGGTACGGGTATTGGTTACATCGACCGTTATCTCTGAAAAATCATAACTGAAGCCGAATACAAGAAAAATCCCCAGGGTAAGCAACACTGAGGGAGTGGTTGTATATACCATGTATCTCACATGGGTAAAAACATCGGTGCCTGCCATGGCCGGTGCCAGGTTGGTGGTATCGCTCAGGGGGGACATCTTATCCCCGAAATAAGCCCCGCTGATGATCGCTCCCGCCACAACAGCATCGCTGATCCCGATGGCTTTGCCAATTCCCAATAAAGCCACCCCGATGGTGGCTACGGTCGACCAGGAACTCCCCGTAGCCACGCTAACAATGGATCCCACAACTACCGCCGTAACCAGAAAAAAACGCGGCGAAATGATGTCCAGGCCATAATAGATCATGGCCGGAACCACCCCGCTGATCATCCAGGCACCTGCCAAAGCACCGATAATCAGCAAAATCAGTATAGCAGGCATCGCGGAATGAATCGTATTGACCATCTTCTTCAGGATCCTTTTCCAACTGATCCCCAACCTGAAGGCCAACAATGAAGCAATGGCCGCTGCCAGCAGCAATGCCATCTGGTTCGAGCCGGCCAGCGTGTCCTCAAAAATAAAAACATTGGCCGTGAGCATCCCGATCAGAGCAACCAGCGGTATCAACGCCTCCCAAATAGTTATTTTAACTTCCGCCCGCTCTTTTTTCATCCTGTTTTTTTACATGCTAATTCAAACTAACACAAATAATCCGACATAACGCCAATTTCCGGCACAAAAAATGGAGGGATTAGAATCAAAAAAAACAAGCAGATAATTATTTCTTTTATTTTGCGTTTTTGTTTGGTAAGCATAGGAATATGAAACAGTTTTACAGGATGTTTGCCCCCGTCATCCTCCTGATCTCTCTTTTACCTTTGAAAGGAGCCGGACAGGAGGAGGCGGGAGGGCTTTTTCTTTCGGGGAAGATCACCACGGAACAGGGCAGTGTGGATGGCACTATCATCAGAATGACCCGAAACGGTCAACCTATGAAGGATTACCAGGTGCTTCCCGACGGCAGGTTCAACCTGCGGTTTGAATTTAATAACGATTATGTTCTTGTTTTTACCCGCCCTGAAAATTTTCCCCAGAAACTGACCATCAATACGCATGTTCCCAATGATGTGCTCCGAAGGGACCGCAAATTTCCGCCTTTCCCGGTCGACATTTCCCTGTTTACTGAAATCAAGGGAATTGACCGCACTTTTTCCGAAAATGCCATCATGAAGATATTTTATTCACCCTCGGTGGATAATTTCATCCCTGAAATTTATTACAACAATCCCCAGATCAAAAAGCTGATCGACCAGGCGATCCTCCAGTCCCAGAATGTGACCCGGGAGTATGACCTGCTGAAACGGCTGACTGCCGCCGAACTGGCAGAATTGAAAAAGGAGTATGACGAATTCCTGGTTAAAGCAGCAAGTGAATTCGACAGGGGGGAGTACATATTGTCCCTGGGTGACTACAAGGCAGCCGGCCGGATTTTTCCCCACGAACAATATCCCAAAGACCGGATTGCCGAAATTAATGATCTGATCGCCATCCTGGGACTTCAGGAGGAACTGGAAAAACAGACCACGGAAAAATACAACCAGTTTATCAGGGAAGCCGACCGGCAATTCACTGCCAGGGAATACCCTGCTTCCAGGGATAATTACTCCCAGGCACTCTTTCTCAAGCCCGGTGACGCATACTCCACAGGCCGGATCAGTGAAATAGACCGTCTCATAGCCGAAGCTGAACAGGTCCGGCTTCTGGCGGAAAAGCAGGCTGCCGAACAGGCCCGGCTTATGGCCGAGCAGACTGCCCGGGAAGCAGCTCTTCAGGCAGAGCAGGCCCGGATTGAAAAACAGTACCAAGAGGCAGTTGCTTCGGCCGACCAACTTTTTAACTTACAGCAATATAGCGGATCAATCGAGGGATACCGGAATGCATTGAAGATCAAACCCGGTGAACCCTATCCCGCTCAAAGAATCGCAGAGGCAGAAGCAATCATGGCCGAACTTACTGCAACCCAAAAGGCTTATAACGAAGCTATTGCAACGGCGGACAAAGCTTTCAGACAGCAACAATACAGACAAGCCCGAAAGGGATATGAAGATGCCCTGAAAATCAAGAGCTCGGAAAAATATCCGGAAGAGATGCTGGATAAGATCGATGCCATTGAGGAAGAGATGATGAGGCTGGCGGAAGAGAAGGCACGGCTTGAGGCTGAAAAACTGGCCAAAGAACAAGCAGCACGCGAAGCCGCCGAAGCTGAAAGGATTCGTCTGGCCGAAGAGAAGGCACGGATCGAGGCCGAGAAACTGGCCAAAGAACAGGCAGCACGCGAAGCCGCCGAAGCTGAAAAGGCACGTCTCGAAGCTGAAAGGATCGCCCGCGAAGAAGCCGCCCGGCTGGCGGCTGCGGCAGAGAAGGAGAAACGGTACAACGAAACAGTGGCCCTCGCCGATGATTTTTTCAACCGGCAACAGTATGCCCGGGCCATCACCGAATATCGGAATGCATTGAAAGAAAAACCCGGAGAATCTTATCCTCAGGAGAAAATCACCGAGAGTGAAAAGATCTTGGCGGACCTTGCCGCACTCCAAAAAGCATATGATGCGGCCATCGCTGCCGGCGACAAAGCTTTCAGGCAGAAACAGTACGGTCCCGCCCGGGAATCCTTTCAGCAAGCCCAGGCCTTAAAAAGCGAAGAGAAATATCCTGCGGAAATGGTGACCCGGATCGACGCCATCGAGGCAGAACAAGCAAAACTTGCCGAAGA
>Ga0116182_1001104_pt1 | contig 28497 bp, 22 predicted proteins | sample AD_UKC077_MetaG_FD_89805 | JGI IMG/M metagenome (GOLD analysis project Ga0116182, IMG submission 89805) | Active sludge microbial communities of municipal wastewater-treating anaerobic digesters from USA - AD_UKC077_MetaG | ecosystem: Engineered > Bioreactor > Anaerobic > Digestate | place: USA...
AATCAATAGAGGCTTCTTATACTGGCGATGATGTTTGTCTCTATCCGATAAATGACACTCCTGGTAAAATCAGACAGTATTTAAGAGAGAAAAAGAATAACACACCTCTTGAATACGTCCTCAATTCCTACTTCATTCTTGCTTTCACAAAACTATCCAAATCCATTCAATCCTGAAACAACGATTAGCTTTGACATGCCAATAGAAGAGCATATTAGCCTTGAAATATATAATATCATAGGGCAAAAGGTTAAAACTCTTGTTAATGAAAATCTAGTTCCAGGCAGATATATACTGAAATGGAATGGAACGGATCAATATAATAAACCAGTAAGCAGTGGAATATATTTCTACAAGCTTAAGTCTGCATCCTTTACTGCAACTAAGAAAATGACTTTAATGAAGTAGAAATGTAATACAAAGTCCTGTATTTATTAAACACATTGTATTGGAGGCTGGTGTATGATATGCCGGCCTTTTATCATTATATGAGGGTGCTGATTTTTTATTTATAATTTTGCTTTATTCTTTTATATTTTTTTTGAATTACTGTGCAATAATCTCATGAAATATCCTCAATATGAGTTGTTTTGATTACTATTTATTTTTTGGTTTATACAAAAGTCTCTTAAAACCTGATAGTTATTTCTTTAATAACAATAATTTGTAACTTAATTTTATGAAAAGTGAAAATATGTTTGACAATTACAGTATAATCATTTATTTTAGTTAATAGAAATAATTAAACAATACCAGGGTGTTGAATAATGCATAATTCAGATTTACAGACTTGAAGAATAATGGGTTGTTAGAACTGAGAGCTGAGTTGATGGGTAATTTCGCTTCGTGAAATAGATTGATGGATCTGGAACAACTAATGGTAGTTGTTGGTACGTGGAATAAAAAATTGTCTCCAAACCCGCTCGTAGTAGGCATCTGTTGATTTAGATGAAAATAGTTTTCAAAAAACCCTATTTTGTCCTGCCAATATATATAGAGGGGGCTGATTTAATTTATGATTCTGCTTTATTCTTTTATAAACTATTTTGGTCACTATGCAACAGCCTCAATACCCATTATACTAATCTTTGGATAAAGAATGGCATCGTTGCCATTATATAAAAAAAAGGAAAAGGAGAAACAGATGAGACTTGTAAAGGTACTGTCAATAATTGTAATGGCTATGTTACTTTTAATGGTTTTAACTGGTTGTGACGACAAAACCACAGAACCAAAAACAGAAAGAATTGCAAAGCCTACCTTCACACCGAATGGTGGGACTTTTAGTTCAGCACAAACCGTAACAATTCAATGCGAAACAGAAGGCGTGATCATTCGCTACACAATTAATGGCGAAGATCCTACTGAGCAATCCACTATCTATACCAGCCCAATCTCAATTGCACAAACAACTACTATCAAAGCAAAAGCCTTTAAAGAAGGGCTGGAATCAAGCCCCGTGGCTACTGCAACTTTTACTATCAATATCACTATCACTGATACGGTAGAAACACCAGGCTTCACTCCTGCTGAGGGTAATTATTCTGTCCCTCAAAATATCTCATTGACCTGTGCTACTTATGGTGCAGCTGTCTATTATACGACTGATAATAGCGAACCTACACAGTCTTCTACACAGTATGCACGCCCTATTTTAGTAAGCACGACTACTACAATTAAAGCCAAAGCCTTTAAAGAAGGCTGGAATCCAAGTAGTACCGCTTCTGCTACTTATGTTATAGAAGTTGTCCCTCCTGCAGGTATGATATTTGTGCAAGGTGGCACCTTTACCATGGGAACAAATCAGCTAAGCTTGTACGAACAGCCAATTCACAATGTAACAGTATCCTCCTTTTTCATCGGAAAGTATCAGGTTACTACAGAGGAATGGAGAGACTTGATGACAGACAATCCTAATGGTCTCGCAACATGGCCATCATACAACAATACCACTACCAATGCACCTGTAGAGAGAGTTACATGGGCACAAGCATTACTCTTTTTAAATAGAAAGTCTGTACAAGAAGGTTTAACTCCTGTTTATGCAAAAAATGGCGTAACAGATACCAACCAATGGGGCACAGATCTGGTCACTGACGCCGTTTATACATGCGACTGGAGCGCTAATGGTTATAGATTGCCAACAGAAGCAGAATGGGAATTTGCAGCAAGAGGCGGTGTTGAATTTACACAATATTTACCTTATGCTGGTTCTATTTACCCTGATGGCGTTGCATGGTATAATAATAACTCAGACGGCACCAGCCACACCGTTGGGCTCAAAACTCCTAATGAATTGGGCATCTATGATATGTCTGGCAATGTCGATGAATGGTGCTGGGACTGGTTTGGCTTTTATCCACAAGGTGATCAATTAAATCCAAAGGGTCCAGATACAGGATATGCGCGTGTCACACGTGGTGGCGCTTTCTACTGGGGCGAAAACCAAGCTCAAGTTCGTAAACGTAATAATAATGACCCAACAACTCCTATGAAGTATATTGGTATCCGTTTTGTAAGAAACTATCAATAATATAATTAAAAAGATTTTATCTTGAGGTGTGGCAAAATGCTGCACCTTTTTTAAATGCTTCACACTTTTCTATTGACAATAAAGCCGATTTTTCATTATGCTATTAAAAAGGGGGAATATGAAGATAGGTAAGATAGTAAATATCGAGTGCAAATGTGGCTATTTACTTTTTAGATATTTCAAAGCAGGTAAAGGGCGTATTATCAAATGCTTTGTGCAGCGTATGGAGAATGATTTTGTTGGCTTGATTGGCTTGGAAACACATGCAAAACCACTATGCCCAGGCTGTGCTAAGGAACTTGGTATCATGATGATGATTAGAGGCGAATTGGCACTAAAACTCAATCAAGGCACTATCAAGCCTATTAGGATATAAGCAATGTTTTATTATCATATCGCTTTAGCTATTAATCTCGATATCGAGCTGACATACAGTTCAGACGAGCAACTCGCCAGAGGTACGAGGGTGATCGTCAGTATGGGTAGAAATATCATGACAGGCGTCGTCTGGCAAGAGATTGCCGAACAAGACCTCGATAAGAAGATACGCTATAAAAAGGTCATTGAAGTGGTCGATAAAGAGCCCATTGTAAATAAAGATTTATTAGAATTGTCTGTTTGGATGAGCTCGTATTATCGCGTCAAACCAGGATTTATTATCGAGTCGATGCTCCCTCTATCGATGAATTTACAGGTGCAGATGAAAATCAGGCTAAATGACGAACTGAATCAAGAGAGCCTCTTAAAAAAATTACAGGTAAATAAAACTGCATATTCAGATGAATATGAAACAATTATTTCCATAATACAAGGGCTGGAAAGCTTTTTGCGAACAAACTCAGGTAGTGAATGGATGGAAATAAATGACTTGAGAAAAACTATAAAAGCTAAGCATTTTTACTATTGGGCTGAATGGCTCGAAGAACATAAATACATCGAAATCTTTAGAAAATACGATGAAAAAGTCAAACAGAAAGTCGCCAATTTCATCATCTTGAAAGAAGAGCTTGCAGAAATCAAACTCACTGAAAAACAGCAAGAGGCTTATGATATTATTAAGTCTTTTGGTAATGATTTCCCACTCTCCAAAGTCGCTGATAGCATCACTTATAGCATTATCAAGGCATTAAAACTAAAGGGGCTGATTGAGGTGGTCCCCAAAAAGCTAAGGGAAGAGCCATATCCTTTTCCCGCTGTGCAAAAGATACGAAATATTACACTCACAGATGAACAAAAAACGGCTATTGAAAGGATCAGACCTGATATTATAAAACATGTTTTTAAGACTTATCTGATTTTTGGAATTACAGGCAGTGGTAAAACTGAGATATATATTGAACTCATTCTCGAGACAATTAAGCAAGGGAAAAATGCGCTCATGCTCGTGCCAGAAATATCTCTCACACCGCAAATGGTCGAGAAGTTTTATCATGTCTTTGGTGAGAATATCGCCGTCTTGCACAGTAGTCTCAATGATAGGCAACGCTTTAATCAATGGAAAAAGATCAAAAATAATCAGTGCCGCATCGTGATCGGGGCGCGTAGTGCGATCTTTGCTCCATTAACTGATATTGGGCTGATCATCGTCGATGAAGAGCATGAGGGTAGCTATAAACAAGATAATACTCCTGCTTATCAGGGGCGAGATGTGGCTGTGATGCGTGCTAAAATCAATAAATGCGTCTGTATTTTAGGAAGTGCTACACCATCATTGGAGAGTTGGCAGAATGCACAGAATAATAAATATGAATTGATTACCCTCAGCGAGCGCCCATATACAGCCAAGCTCCCGCAAGTGCATATCATCGATATGAAAGATGCTGGTGCAGAGAAGCTTATCTCTGACTTTTTATGTGAAAAGATCACCGAGCGGCTGGAGAGAAAAGAACAAATTATCTTATTTCAAAATAGGCGCGGCTATTCATCTTATATACAGTGCCTCAAGTGTGGCGAGCTGTTCAAATGCTCTGAATGCGATATCAGTATGAGTTATCACAAGCATGACCTCGAGCTATGTTGTCATTATTGTGGGAAAAAAGAGCCTGTGCCACGTAAATGCCCCAGCTGCGGTTCTTATCTCTTCTCCTATGGTTCTGCAGGCACAGAACAAATTGAGTTGTGGTTGGAAAAGACATTCCCTGAAGCGCGCATATTGCGTATGGATAGCGACACTACCAAGAAAAAAGACGCATATGAATCAATGTTTCATTCGATGCGACAAGGTCATGTAGATATTTTATTAGGAACTCAAATGATATCTAAAGGGCTTGATTTCCCTAATGTGACGCTTGTGGGCGTGGTCTCAGCCGAGGTCAGCTTGAATGTGCCTGATTTTCGGTCTGCTGAGCGTACATTTCAATTGATGACGCAAGTGGCAGGACGTTCAGGGCGCGGCGATAAAGAGGGCGAAGTAATTATTCAGACCTATAATCCAGAACATTATAGCTTAGTATTTGCCGCCCGACAAGACTATGTGCCTTTTGCTGAGCAGGAATTGAGCAATCGTTTTGAATTGAGCTATCCACCTTGGTCGCGTATGGCACGCCTCTTGATCTCCTCGACGGATAGTGCGCTTTTAATCAGTGAAATACAGAAGAATAAGCCCGTATTGCAGGCTATATCCGAGAAGTTTAGGGTAAAGAAAGTGCAGATATTGGGTTTTGTTCCAGCACCATTGCAGAGGGTTAATAATCGTTTTCGTTTTCATTTGGTTATTAAAGCACCAAATGTTACTATTATGCGTGCAGTTTTACAGGAACTTGAGTCAAAAGTGGTCTTTCATAAAAAGATTAGATTGAACTTAGATATCGATCCTATCAGCTTATTATAACAAAAACAGGCTTTTTAAAAATATTACTTGATTAATTTATCAAACTATGATAGTTTGGCACAAATACCACAGAATAAGGAGTTAAAAATGGCTTTCAATCTTAGAAATCGTCACTTTCTCACATTAATGGACTTTAGTCCCAAAGAAATTAAGTTCCTCTTGGACTTATCAGCAGATTTAAAAAAGGCAAAGTATGCAGGCACAGAACAACAAATGTTGAAAGGCAAGAATATTGCCCTTATCTTTGAAAAGGATTCTACCCGCACACGCTGCGCTTTTGAAGTTGCTGCCCATGATCAAGGTGCTCATGTGACATACCTTGGTCCTTCAGGTAGTCAATTTGGTAATAAAGAATCTGTAAAAGACTCTGCACGCGTCTTGGGACGTATGTTTGACGGTATTGAATATCGTGGCTTTGCACAGACTATCGTTGAAGATTTAGCTGATTATGCTGGCGTACCTGTATGGAATGGCTTGACAAATGAAGATCACCCAACCCAGATTTTGGCAGACTTTTTAACCATTATGGAGCATATTAATAAGCCACTCAATGAAGTGACCTTTGCTTATGTCGGTGACGGTAGAAATAATATGGCAAATGCCTTGATGATCGGTGCTGTAAAGATGGGCATGGACTTCAGAATTCTCTCACCAAAAGAGCTATTCCCTGAAAAAGACTTAGTAGCACAATGCCAAGCAATTGCGGACGATACAGGCGCTAAAATCACCCTCACAGATGATATTGCTACTGGTGTGAAAGACTGCGACGCTCTCTATACAGACGTTTGGGTATCTATGGGCGAACCTGCAGAGGTTTGGGAAGAGAGAATCAAACTCCTCAAACCATATCAAATCAATCGCAAAATGATGGATATGACAGGCAAAAAAGAAACTATCTTCTTGCATTGCCTCCCAGCTTTCCATAATGATGAAACAAAGATCGGGCGCGATATCAAAGAAAAGTTTGGTTTGCCAGAAATGGAAGTTACTGATGAAGTATTTGAATCAAAACAGTCCGTCGTCTTCGATGAAGCAGAAAACAGAATGCATACCATCAAAGCGATTATGGTCGCTACTTTGGGTATGTAATTTTTAAATAACTTGAGAGGAAGTGCGGTTTTACAACCGCACTTCTAAAAAATAATCTCTGTAGATCCGCTTGTAGAAGGCTTCTGCTGATTTAGGTAAAAATAGTTTTCAAAAAAACCCATTTTGTAAGCCCTATATATATAGAGGGATGTTTTTTTAAATCACTTTTTGTTAAGTAATTTTTACGGGTATGTTAAGAATAAGTGTAACAATATTTTCTTGACAGGTTTTATAAATAATATACTATTGAATTAGAGGGAAGAACAATGAATGAATTAGACGGTAAAGAAAAACTTAATAAGATCAGAAATATTGCAGAAAGAATTGCAAAAAACATTTAAACAAAGAATTGTCTGGTCCAAACATTTTAGTTATCATTAAAGATATTGAAAAGAATATCGAGTTAGAGGTTCCTGATTTTCGATCCTATATTGCAAGTATAGAATTTAAGGTTGATCCAGTATATAGAAGAGGAATTATACATATCTCTTATCATCAAGAAATAACTATGAGATATGGAGTTAAAGAACTAAAGATTACTATTCGTTAATAAAAAAGGGGCATTGATTTGCCCCTATTTTATACTCTAGTCAGTTTTCTATAACTTACTCTTTTTGGAATGAGCGCCTTATCTCCAAGCCGCTTAATCTTATCTTCTTCGTATTCAGTAAAGTTACCATCAAATAGCTTAACTTGACTGTCACCTTCAAAAGCCATGATATGTGTACAGATTCTATCAAGAAAATAGCGGTCGTGACTCACTACCATCACACAGCCTGGAAACCTTTGTATCGCTTCTTCAAGCGCACGGATTGTATTCACATCCAAGTCATTAGTGGGCTCGTCAAGTAATACCACATTGCCTCCATCTTGAAGTGTCAATGCAAGATACACTCTATTTCGCTCACCACCAGATAATTCAGACACATTTCGATGATGATCAGAACTCGGGAAATTAAACCATGAAATATACTGCCTTACAGGGATTTCTCTGCCGCCCATATTCAGCATCTCACGATCTTTTCCTATCAGTTCAATCATAGTCTTATTGTCAGCTAAATCACGATTTTGATCTACATAAGAAATCTTCACAGAGTCACCAATTTCTATTGTGCCAGTATCAGGCTTCTCCTGACCGATAATCATTTTAAATAAGGTCGTCTTTCCTGCGCCATTCGGTCCAATAATACCAACAATTGCGCCCGCAGGTATATCAAAAGACAAATCCTCGATCAACATTTTCGCATCAAAGGACTTACTTAAACCCTCAACATGTATCACTTTCTTGCCCAATTTTGCGCCTGCAGGAATAAAGAGTTCATTTGTCTCATTTCTTTTATCATTAGCTTCTTCAGTTAGCTTTTCGAAGTTTGAGATACGTGCCTTATTCTTTTCATGATTAGCTTTAGGCGTAGCGCGAATCCACTCTAATTCTCTCTGTAGAGTCTGTATCCTCTTCTGTTCCTTTTTCTCTTCGTCCATCAAACTCTTTTGCTTTTGTTCAAGCCAAGAAGAATAATTGCCCTTCCATGGAATACCATAGCCTCTATCAAGCTCTAAAATCCACTCAGAAACATTGTCCAAGAAGTATCTATCGTGAGTAATCGCTATGACAGTGCCTTTATAGTCTTTTAAATGCTTTTCAAGCCATAAAACAGTCTCAGCATCAAGGTGATTGGTAGGCTCGTCTAATAAGAGAATATCAGGCTCCTGTAAAAGAAGTTTACACAAAGCGACACGTCTTTTTTCTCCACCTGAAATGATATCTACTTTCATGTCTGAGGGAGGGCATCTCAATGCATCCATAGCCATTTCAAGCCTGCTGTCCAAGTCCCAGATATTCTGCGAATCGAGAATGTCTTGCAAATCGCCTTGTTCATTGAGAAGCTTGTCCATTTGATCGTCATCCATAGGCTCGCACATTAGCATACTAATCTCATTGTAACGGTTCATAATATCGACTTTGTCTTGAACTGCTTCTTGAACGCACTCTAACACAGTTTTGCCTGCATTTAATTGTGGTTCTTGCTCTAAGTAGCCAATAGTGTAGCCCTTTGTCATGCCTATCCTGCCGACATAATCATTGTCAATACCTGCCATTATTTTTAACAAGCTACTTTTTCCTGATCCATTAAGTCCAATTACTCCTATTTTTGCGCCGTAGTAATAGCCAAGAGAGATATCTCTCAAAACTTGTTTATTGCCGGGGTAAATTTTACCTACACGGTCCATCGAAAATATAACTTTGTTCTCCTGCATTAGTGTTTTTCCTGACAGAATTCAATTAGCGTGCCGTGTGTTGATTTTGGATGTAAAAAGGCAATATCAGCACCATGAGCGCCTGGGCGTGGCTCTTTGTCAATCAATCTAATATCACTTGCTTCTACTTTTTGTAACTTCTCAGGTAAATCGTCAACTTGAAAAGCTATATGTTGAACGCCTTCGCCTTTTTTTTCAATGAACTTTGCAATTGGGCTATCTTCATCAGTTGCTTCTAATAGCTCAATTCTGACTTCGCCAATTGGTAAAAAGGCAACCCTTACCTTTTGAGAAGGGACTTCTTCTATTGCTTCAAGCTTAAGTCCGAGTGATTCATAAAACTTTATTGCTTCATTCAAGTCTTTAACTGCAATGCCTATATGGCTTATTTTCTTAACCATCTTATTTCTCCTTTTCTGCTTTTGGCAAAATGCCTATTAGTAAAAAAAATGCCTGCATTTTCAGCAGGCATGTATAATATTTAATGTTGTTTACAGATACTTCTTCGCAAGGTCAAACCCCAGGTTCATAGCCTTAATATTTAGGTCTATGTGCATAGGCTTTACTGAATCGCGAATAGCTTGTTCTAAAGATTTTGCTGTAACTATTTTAGTGATTTTAACCATAAAAGCGAGGGTTACGATGTTCATAGGTAATTCAGTTCCAAGCTTTTCCAGTGTAATTTCAGTAAATGGTTCTTCATAAATCTTTCCAATTGAAACAGATATGTTCTTAACCAGGTTATTATCCACAATTAAAACACCATCTTCTTTCATTTCAAAGATAAATTTATCGCAAGCAACTTGAGTTAAAGCGACCAAAATATCAATGTTTTGAGCTTCTGGATAGAAAATATCACCATCTGATATAATAGTGTCAGCGCGAGATGAACCGCCACGTGACTCTGGTCCATAGCTTTGTGTCTGAGTTACTTTGTAATTATCAAGAACGCCAGCACGCGCTAAAACAATGCCGTCTAAGATGAGACCCTGGCCACCGCTTCCGCTGAACCTAACTTCTTTACGAAATACTTGACTCATTTTTTAGCCTCCTCTTTTACTTTAAACTTTGACATTAAATTAGCATATGCATCGCAATACTCGAGTTTATTAACTTGTTTGAAGATGCCACGAACAATCTTGCCTTCAAGCTGTTCAGGGGTCATCTTTTCAGTAGCTTTCAATGGTACTGAGTTGTCTCGCATGTGCATCATCATTTCTGGACCGCCACCTTTTTTATTCAAGCGACCATAAATAACAGGGCATGCAGAAACGACTTCAACAACTGAAAAGCCCTTATGTTCGAGAGCTTTTTTGATGATATCTTGCGTTTCAAGTGCGTGGAAAGCAGTGGTACGTGCAACAAATGTTGCACCTGCAGCCATAGCAAGCTCACAGATATCAAATACAGGATCTATATTGCCATATGGCGAGGTTGTTGCACGATCGCCTGTTGGTGTAGTGGGTGAGTATTGTCCGCCTGTCATACCATAGATATTATTATTCAATACAATAGCTGTAATATCGATATTTCTACGGCAAGCATGAATAAAGTGATTACCGCCGATAGCAGTAGCATCACCGTCACCTGTAATAACAATAACTTTCTGTTCTGGTTTTTGCATTTTTATACCCGTAGCAAAAGGCAAAGCGCGCCCGTGTAGGGTATGTAATGTATTAAAATCAACGTACACTGGCATACGGGAAGAGCAGCCAATTCCTGACACCATAGTAATACCGTCACGATCATAATTGAGCTCAGCAATTGCACGAATGATGCTACCAAGAGTAGTACCATTACTACAACCAGGGCACCAAACATGAGGGAACTTTTTATTATGTCTTAAATACTTATGAACAACTTTTTGTGGGATATTAGCCATTTTAATGTGCCTCCTTGATCACTCTGAATATGTGGGTAGGTGTAATCATTTCTCCATCTGAACGCTGGATAGGAATAATCTTACCATCAGCTTTGTCTTTTGTTAATCTATGCAATTCGTTGATAAGCTGACCCTCATTTAATTCTGGAACAATAATAGTATCAACATCACGTAACATTTTTTTAACAGCATCATCAGGGAAAGGCCAGATTGTGATTGGACGTAATAAGCCAACTTTGATACCATATTCTCTTGCTGCTTTGATTGCTGCTTTAGCTGAACGAGCACAAATGCCTACTGCAAAAATTGCCACAGTTGCATCTTCCATCATATAGCTCTCAATTTGCACTAAATCACGAATGTTATGGGTAATCTTTCTTTTTAAACGTTTCATTTGAGTGGCAACTTCGCTAGCCTTATTGGTTGGAAAACCCAAAGCGTCGTGAGCTAAACCTGTAACATGAAAACGATATCCTTCACCATAGCTTGCTACGGGAGATAGGTATTTTTGATTTTCATCATAATGTTTATACCATTCTGGAGGAACGGTTGGTCTTAAACGATTAACAATGCGTACATTACTGATATCTGGCAGCTTTACCGCTTCGCGCATATGCCCCAAAACTTCATCAAGTAATAATGTAACACATGTCCTATACTTTTCTGATAAATTAATTGCACGGATTGCAAGTTCATAGCATTCTTTCACAGTGTGTGGATAAAGAACGATTGCTGGGTTGTCTCCATGAGAGCCCCATTTTGATTGCATTATATCACCTTGCGAAGGTTTTGTTGGTAAGCCTGTTGATACGCCACCACGTTGTACGTCAACGACAACGCATGGTGTCTCAGTAGCTTTTGCAAAGCCAATACCTTCTTGCATTAATGAAAAGCCAGGTCCGCTTGTTGCTGTCATTGCTTTTGCACCTGCTAAAGATGCACCAATAATAGCACAAATACTCGCTATTTCATCTTCCATTTGAATAAATTTGCCACCTGTTTTGGGAAGCTCTTCAGATAATATCTCTGCTATCTCTGTTGAAGGGGTAATTGGGTACCCTGCATAAAAGTCCAAACCTGCTGCAAGAGCTCCTCTGGCAACAGCTTCATTGCCTTGCATCAAAACGACTTTACGTGTATCTTCTGCAACTACTTCTGTCTCCATGTTTTCAACAACTTTTTCTTTTTTCTCTTTTGCCATTTTATTACCTCCTTATCGCTTAGCGCCTGTGATTGCAAAGTCAGGGCACAAACGATCACATGTTTCACAGTGAATACATTTCTCAGGAAACTCAACAAAAGGGCTTCCATCTGGGTGTCTACCTAAACATTTTGTCGGGCAGAATGCTACGCAGATACCACACTTTTTACACCATTCATAATAAATATACACGGGAGATTTTTTGTAGTCAATATTCTCTTTTTCTTCAGTTATCTCAACTTCCATCAACTCCGGTGCATCGCCATCAGTAAGGATTTGTCCATCTTTGGACTTAGATGTTTTCTTTACCATCTTAGCCTCCAAATAATCATCGCTATATAAATCAAAAGATATAATTAGCAAAAATAAAGCAAGCTTTTTATTCTTTTTTCTTGAAATATAATATAAAGCACTATATTTCACTCAATTACAAGTACAACATGAAACTGCCTTTTTTTTGTAAAATCTTCAAATATTATGCTTTTCTCTGATATTTTTAAATTGATCAATTATTTCTTTGAATAATAATAGGCAATTTCTGCACCCAAACGTGCATTATTCTTTATCAGTGCAATATTTGCATGCAAACTATTTTTATTGGTCATTTTTTGAATAGCATCTAATAAAAAGGGCGTAAGCCTTTTACCTTTAATTTGCGCTTCATTAGCTTTGGCAATTGCCTGTTGAATTATCAAATCCATTTCTTCAATTGGAACTGAAAACTCATTTGGTATAGGGTTCGTCACCAAAATCGACCCTGTCATACCAAGCTCTGTTTTACATCTGATCACCTCGACAATCTCTTCTGCGCTATCTGCTCTGTACAACAGTTTAATTGAGCTCTCGTGTGAATAAAAGGCGGGCAAATAGTCAGTCTGATATCCCAAAACCATTACCCCAAAAGTCTCCAAATACTCCATAGTCTTTTCCAAATCTAAAATTGCTTTTGCTCCTGCGCAGACAACGATCATGTCGGACTTTGCTAATTCTTGCAAGTCAGCAGAGATGTCAAAACTCTCTTCTGCACCTCGATGCACACCACCGATACCACCAGTCACAAACACCTTAATACCCGCCATTTGCGCACAGATCATTGTCGCTGCAACGGTTGTCGAGGCACTATATTTTTTGCTAATAATATATGGCAAATCCATTCTGCTTGCCTTTTTGATATCATTCTTTGCCAGGTAATCCATCTGCTGCTCATCAATCCCAATAATGATTTCACCCTTAATAATAGCGATAGTTGCTGGAATCGCTCCATTATCTCTTATGATTTTCTCCACTTCTTTTGCTGTCTCGACATTCTCTGGATAAGGCATTCCATGCGAAATAATCGTCGATTCCAGTGCCACAACTGGCATATTATTGGATAGCGCATCTTTGATTTCATTGCTTATTTTTAAATATTTATTCATCATAAAACCTACTTCTTTTTGAACAAACATATAAAGAACTTATACAAAGTCAAGATAAATATTATTTCAGCAAAAAAAGGACTTGACTTAAATCAAGATTTGTAGTATATGCTTTATATGTTTATAAATAAAAGGAGTATTTATGAAAAACTTACTTATTATTCTGTGCTTATTGGCTTTTACATCGCTTTTCTCGCAGCATGTACCAATAGACCCTATCACGCTTGATGCTTCAACAACATTGAGCATATCGGGAGAATATATTGAAAAGCAATTTAACAGCGCCTTAGAAGCGATTCAGGTAATTGCCAATATTCCTGATGTAAAAAAAGCAAATTGGGCTATTATAAAGGGATATTTGTTGCCACTTGAAAATAAGTTACCTGCAACTTTTTTCTTTGCACAGCCCAATGGGGATTATTACACTTTAGAGAATGGGTTTACAAACATTAATATCGCGGGTAAAGAGTACTTCAATTCTTGTTTAACAACCCGCAATACTGTTAGTGCCATAACCGATTACAATCGTATTACAGGTGAGAAAAACCTTATCTATGTCGTACCTATTGTAGTCAAAAATAAAGTTACAGGGATGATTGGGTTTGCGATTGATCTTGAAAAGTATAGTCAAGAATTTGACAAGCTACTCAATTTGCCTAAAAACTTTATTTGGTTTGCTGTTGACGCCAAAGGTACTAATATCTTGAATACAAGCTCTGAAATGATTTTCCAAAACATATTAACTGATGCGACTGATTCGATGAAAACCCAATTCCCTTATGTCTTTAATAATAATCAAGGGGCTATATTATTCGAATATGAGAATATTCAAAGAGAAGCACTTTTTCATAAAATCGAAAGTCTAAACTGGTGGCTCATTTTGGCACGCGCTGACGAAGATCAACTCATGGTGATGCCATTGCTAAACGTTTCGTTGGAAAACATTACAAGAGAGTTAAAAGCGATAATTGATAATGCGAATAATGATCTTGCTGATAAAATCAATAGCTTTCAGCCAAACGTCAAAAACCCTGATGCAATTCGCTCAATGCTCAATGAAATAATCAAAGATAACCCCCTTTATTACGCTGCTGTCTTTACTAATAAAAAAGGAGTTATGCAGATTGTTGAGCCTGTCGAATTTAGGAACTTTGAAAAAAAGCCTATCCCCTGTTTGGATTATTTAAGAACTATGGAAAAAGATGTGTCGCCCTATTTTACAAACATATTTAAAGCAATGAATGACCACACTACATTTATGATCGTGCATCCTTATCAACCAAAAAGAAAGTTCAAAGGCGCTTTTCACATTCTAATGCGCCCAGATTTATTATTAAATTCTGTCACTAAAAAAATGAACTTCTCAGAGAGTGAAAAACTGTGGATTATCCAGCTTGATGGTACTATTGTGTACAGTCAAGATGAGGATGCAATAGGCAAAGACTTAACAAAGGAAGTGGCATATTCCACTAAACACCTGCCAATTTATACAAGCATTCTCTCATTGGATGATAGTGGTGAGCCTATACATTATAAACAAGCTGACACTGAAATGATTTTCGAATGGCAAACAATTCAAACACACAATAAAATATGGCGAATTGTGCTCACAAAGAACAAATAATTTATCCAACTATTCATTAAATTAAGCCCCTTTAATGGGGCTTTTTTTGTATAATAAAAGAGGTTGTTGCAAATTATCTCAAAAATAAATCATTAAAAAAAACAACACCCTCTATATATATAGGGCTTACAAAATGGTGTTTTTCAAAAACTATTTTCATCCAAATCAGCAGATGCCTACGACGAGCGGGTTTAGAGGTGATTTTTTTAAAACACCTCTTTGGTCCTCACCCGCAACGAAGCGAGGATTAAATAGCTTTACGCCTCTACCAATTGCACCTTAATATGTCTTGCAATATCTTTAGAGATAATATATCTTGAGTCATTTACACCGATGATGATATTTCTTTGATTGCAGCTATTTCTGATTACTTCGATAATATTTCCATTGAACAAGCCGAGTTCAAATGACTTTCGATGGGGATTACTGACAATTTTGTATTTTTCTTCTTCGAATGCAGATTCCAAGCTATTGTCATGGGATCTTCTTCGTGGGCAAACGCCGCATCCTTTTCTGGCTCTGTTTTTAAACCACATTTTAACCTCTATCTATTAATTTATTTTCATCTTTTGCATAATACTTTATCAGGATAATCAAGCCAAATGAGAGTACTATTGGCAAGATCATCTCCCATGATACACCATTGCCTAATTGGCTGATTTGATAGTAGAAAGTGCCGACTATCCACGCTAATACGGTCAAATAGATCAACTGGAAGATTGCTAATCTGCTGCCTGCCTCTGTTCGTGCGGCGACGATAGACGCCATACAAGGTGCATAGATCATGATAAAGAGTAGGTAAGCAATCACTTGATGCACAGATTTAAACTTACCTTTCAGATAATGCTCGTCAGTTTCCTCTACTTCCACTGCCTCCGTATGGAGCGGATTTATAAATTTGTGCAATGCCTCTACAAAGCCATCTTTTAGCTCGCCAACTGATTCAGCGAATGTTTCTCCCAAGCTAAATCCACCTTCGCTGTCATTACCCTCGCTCAAGGTATTTGACAGATTCAAGCCCTCAAATGTACCTACGATTGCCTCTTTGGCAAAGAAGCCTGTGAACAATGCTAAAGTCGCATGCCAATTATCTTTATCTATGCCCATTGGTTTAAACAGCGGGGTCAAAAACTTACCGCTGAGAGTCAATGGTGTTTCGGTAATATTATCTTTTTCATTGTGGTACAGAGGGAGAGAGTTGACCAGAGTCATCAAAATCATCACGATTAATATTGTTTTACCCGCTCTAAAGATAAATGATTTGAGCTTAAACCATGTGTGGGTGAAGATACCATTCCATGTCGGTAAATGATAGGAAGGCAATTCCATCACAAACTCGCCTGTGTGCCCAATAAAGAGCAGCTTTTTAAATAAGATAGCGGAGATAAAGGCAAAGAAGATGCCTAATAGGTAAATCAAAAAGATAGCAATTCCTGCATATTGTCTGAAAAAGACCATGGCAAACATCGTGTAAACAGGTATCTTGGCACCGCATTGGATAAAGGGCAAAAGCAAGATAGTCATCACTCTGTCGCGTTTGCTATCCAAGGTTCTGGTAGCCATTATCGCTGGCACAGTACAACCAAAACCGACTATCATCGGAATCACTGCCTTGCCCGATAAGCCAAGATGACGCATTACCCTATCCATCACGAAAGCAGCACGTGCCATATAGCCAGAATCTTCTAAAATAGAGAGGCATAAAAAGATAAAGAAGATTGGTGGCACAAATGATAAAACAGTCATCAATCCACCGCCAATACCATCAGCAATAAATATCTTTAGAAATTCAGGGAAGTTCCACATAGTCAAAATACTTCGTGTACCATCTACGAAAAGCCCTCCAAAAAAGCTCTCGATAAAGCCAATAAATGGATCGCTAAAAGTCATTGATAAACTAAAAACTAAGTACATAATAAAGATAAACATAGGCAATCCAAAGATAGAGTTCAAAAAGACTTGATCCAAAGAATCTGAGTTCTTTTTCCGATAGGTTGTTTTTCTGGAGATAACGTCTTTGCAGAGTCCGCGTACATAGCCATAGATCCCGTCTGCGATCAGCAATTCTGTTTGCATTCTGATATGTTTGGCTATCTTTTCACGTTCACGATTAACAAAGCTGGTAAACTGATGATTCATGTTTTTGACAATAAGTTCATCTTGCTCCAGGAGTCTTAGCAGAAAGTATTGCTGGTCGATTGACCCGTAGTAGATACAGGGATCTTCAATGCTGCACGACTCGGGCTGTTTTGTATATAGATAGGCATTGATATCATTTCCGCCTTCTTTTTGCAAATAATTACTAATACGATCAATGCTTTGAAAAATGACCTCATCATAAGCGACTTTTGCATTAGAAATATAATTCTTAAAGTCCTCCACTTTGACGATTGTGTCTTTTAACTCCGTTAGCCCTTCTTTTTTTGTTGCAGAAATAGGCAAAACAGGACAATTGAGCATTGTTCTCATTCTATCATAGTCAACTTGCATATCCATTTTTTCCAGCAAGTCTATCATGTTTAAAGCGATTAGCACAGGTCTTCTATATTGTAAAATTTGCATAGTGAGGTATAAATTACGCTCCATATTGCCAGCATCGACTATGTTTAAAATCAGGTCAGGCTTTTCATTGACGATAAAGTTACGAGCAATTTTTTCATCAAGAGATTGTGCATTGAGAGAATAAATACCTGGCAAATCTATGATTTCAAGTTCATAATCATTATGTCTCATGATGCCACTTTTCTTTTCTACAGTGACGCCTGGCCAGTTGCCCACATATTGATTAGAGCCTGTTAAAGCGTTGAATAAGGTAGTTTTTCCACTATTTGGATTGCCAATAAGCGCAATTTTTAGCTTATTTTTTACAGTCATTACATACTCCTTTGATAGTTAAAATATAATCCTGCATTTTGAAATTATTTTTCTTGCATACCTTTTTCATCAAAGCCAAAAGCTCGGGGCTTTCATCTTCTTCAATGATATTATTACACACCGAGCACAAAAAGTGAAAATGCTTGGAATGCCCAAGTGTATGCTCATAAGTCTCGTTTTCGCCAATTTTTTCAGAGGTGATGATTAGTCCAGCATCGATCAGCAAAGGCAAGGTGCGATAAATTGTTGCTCGTGAGACATTTTGATTGATTTCTTGCACTTTTGCCAGTAGTGATTCGGCGTCGAAATGACTATGAATTGAAAACACAGTATCCAAAATGCTCAAGCGTTGCGGTGTCAAAACCAATCCCTGAGCCTTTAAGTGTTCTTCAAATACTACCTGATAATCTTTCATTCTCACCTCTCTATTTTATTCTGAATCATTGAGATTGAGATTCATTCTCAACATGATTTTAAAAGGCGCTTTATTTGTCAATAATTATTATTAATTATTCGTTCTTTTTTTTTAAATGATTAGCTAATTATTTGTTATGATAGATATTATAATTATAAAAAAAGAGGCTTATAATGCATAATTCTTTGCTCTATATTTTAAAAACAGCAAGCCTCTAAGCACAAAATCAGGTGATCTTGCTATTAAAAGCGTGCTGTTTAATCGTGTACAAATGCACTGTAAGGCATAGTGACATGACTATGCGTGAGTACTTGCATAATCAGTCACTAAATAAAGCATTTTTCCTGTCGTTTTTTACTTGTTTACCAGCCCCATCCAGAGTCATTTTCCTGTGAGCTTGTTGAGTCGCTTGTTTCATCGATGATGCTTGCATCCCAGTTCTTTTCAAAGAAAGAGCGCCAATTAGGATCAGTTTTTTCACTATAATCATTTTTAGAATAAATCAAAGTATTGCGCCCAGAATTAAACATATCCATGAACATATAGATTCGCGATCCCTGATTATATTTCCAAACTTTATAATCTTTTTTAGAGTATTTTGCAGACAAATCAGTAGTATAGCTATTTTCTTCATTTGGCTCGCCATATTTGATATAAATGCGCCCCATATCGCTTGTCCAGCCTTTGTCGAAGTGTGAATACTTCCAGTTTGCATGATCTACACGTTTTTTAATTTCTTGCAAGAAAGCATTTTCTTCACTTTGAGGGTTTGGGTTTCTGGTCTTCCAAAAGCGGTCAATAAAGTTCTTTTTACCATTTTCATTTAGTTTTTTCCACTGTTTCTTTTCTTTAGTGGAGAGAAAATAGCCAATGAGTAAAAATTCTTCTTCATCGTCGTCAAAAATACGGGTGATATTATGATGTGCTTTTTTCACTGAAAAAGTAGCAAACTTAGTATTTTCTACATCATTGTCCGACACGGTAATAGCCATCTTATAAAAGCCTTCATCAAGCCCTTGCAGGGGGATTGTACGATAAGGCATTTGAGCAGATGAAGCGTAAGTAAAGGCATTATTAGTCTGATACACGATGCTGTCATTACTTGTTATTTCTATTTTCTCAGAGATATTTGCATTTTCTGCCAAGTTATAGAGTTCATAATAAAAATAAAGGCTATCTTGATTATTTGAAAAGACAGGCACAGGATCGACATAGTACAAGTAATCACCACGATGGAATAATTCCAGGTTTTTTGTCTTATCTTCTTTGACACTTTGGCAGATTTCGATATCGCTCATCAAGGCGTCTGTCTTGAGGGTAATCAAGTCAAAGACGACTTCATTTGATTGATTGGTATTTTTATCTTTGATGATCAGCTGTGCTTGCAAATCATCACGTGTCAGCGTCATACTGATTTTATCGAGTGTATAATGTGCATCAGATTTAGCGATACCTTCGGTATTTGCACCGATATTATAGGGGAAATTATCATTTGCAGCGATTTTACCATTGAGTAATAGATTAATAGTGACATCGAGATTGGCAATATAGCCTTGTTTTGTTTTCACAAAGTTAATCTGACTATTTAAGACCTTGTAATTAATTTGAAAGACTGTTTGTTTTTCTTCATTTAAAAAGCGTTGTAGCGAGGCAGTAAAGTTGACAGCATAAGCTGATAAAGCGATAAAGAGTAAGCAAATGAGCACAATACTCTTTTTAAAACTCATTAGTTTTCCTAAGTTCATAATAACCATATCCTTTCTTATCATCAAAATAAAATGTTTTATTAATTGAGCGGTAATACCAAATGACAACGGGATACTTCCCCGTAATAAAGCTTTCACTCTGTATATCATCAGGCTCACCGTATTTTATAAAGACCATACCAAAATCCGTCTTCCAACCTTCTTTCAGTCCTCTCACAGTAAAGCGAGAATTAGCTTCAATGATGCGATTGTAGATGGTTTCTTGATATTCATTATCTGCTGTATCTGGCGTTGGATCATGCCTTTGCCAATACTGATAGATAGCGTCTTCAAGCTGTTTATTCTTTAGTTTTTTCATATTTTTATATTCATTCTGCGTCATTAAAAAGCGTATTTGTTGCAACTGTTCATTTGCAGAATATCGATTAGCAAGCAGTTTTCGCGATAAAAAAGGTTCAAAATGCTTGATTAGCACTCTATCTTTATAGTGGATAATAATTCTCGCTTGATCGAGTTTGTGCCCCCGCAAAGAGTCTGGGACTATATAATTAATGTATTCCAAATTAGGTAGTTCAATCTTGACACTGTCATTAATAGCGAAAAACACCTGTTCTGGCTTATCTTGATGATAAAAGACTACTTGCAGAGAGTCAGCCTCCTCTTGCCAATTGCCATTAATTGGGATAAATGGTGTATTATTTTTATAATAAATAAGATAAAAGCTACTTGTTGGCTCAACTTTTGAGGTAAAATGAATAGTAAAATCTATTTCTGTTGTGCTGCCAATTGTACGATTATTTATCTTTAAGATCAAATCATAATTACCCGCATTATTTTCAAAGTAAAATTGATAAAAGACTTTTTCTTCATTATGAAAAGTGGGATTTAGCCTCAAAATATCCGTATGCTTATGAATAAGCTTATTATTCGAGCTGACGATTGCTTGGATAACCAAGTCATTATTGCTCTGTTTTTTAAAGGGCATATTTGCTGTTGGCATCAAAATAGAAATAAGGTTTTTATTACCAACCCTCTCAGTTATTACTTGTTGTGCAGGCAATGTCGTTGCGATAAAAAAGAGTACAAAGATGGCAAGGCGTTTTCTCCACTGCAAAACATCAGCCCTCATTAAGCATATCCAATCTGACTTGTATTTTGCAGCTTGCATCTTGCTTAAAGTGCTTGTAGAATTGAGTATTGGGGAAGAAATGATAGTTTTCTGGTTTTAAAACTAATGTCTTAAAGCGTTCAGTCTGCACCTTAATTTGCAAAGAGAATTGACCAGGCGACTTATTAGGTTGTTGTGCAATAAACTCAGCCTGTTTCGAATCGGCAGAGTCTTCATCTATCTCGAGAATTATCTCACCAGAGAGCTTTTCCTTGAGCGATTTGATAGGGTAAACTTGAAATGGTTTAATCCTCAAAGTTGTATCATTTTCGCTGGCATTATATGTATTTTGCACACCGACAATATAGACTTGCTTGCCTTGCTCCATCAGTTCTGAATATTTATCATGATCTGCCCCAAACAATGATATTTCAAAATGACCATAAATATCTTCAAGACTAATGATAGAAAAAGTATTGCCCCGCTTATCTCTCTTTTTCATCACTTGAGTCACCAAGCCAATAATCTGAATCTGACCAGGTATTTCATTTTCTTCATCCAATAATATCCTTGAAGTAGCATTGGTAAAGAGTTCGATCAAGTGTTCATTCTCATAAAGGGGGTGTCCTGAAAGGTAAAAACCTAAGACAGACTTCTCATGTTCCAGCTTATCGACAAAGTTCCAATGCTTGGCATCAGGTAATTTATTTGTACAGCTGACAACCTCTTCTTGCACCATCATATCAAAGAGGGTAAACTGCCCATTCTTTTTATTTGTCTGCGTTTCGATAGCGCAACTAATGGCATTTTCAATAGCAGCGCATTGCTGTTCGCGGCTACCTTCGAGTTCATCCATTGCTCCCGCATAGACTAAACTCTCCAGGGTTGCCTTATTCACGGCTTGGGAGTCCACGCGCTCCGCCAATTCAAAGATATCTTTAAAGGGACCATTTTCATCCCTTTCCTTAATAATACAGCTCAAAGCAGCAGAGCCGACATTCTTTATCGCTTGCAAGCCAAAGAGAATATTATTATCTTTGATTGTAAAGCCTGACTCAGACTTGTTTACAGAGGGTGGCAAAACTTTGATATTCATCTTTTTTGCCACGTGTATAAACTGCGGAATCTTTGCAGGATCTTCTTCAAGCGAAAGCAGAGCAGTCATATATTCTACAGGATAATGCGCTTTTAAATATGCTGTCTGATAAGCCACATAGGCATAGCATGCAGCATGACTCTTATTGAAGGCATAGCTGGCAAAATTCACCCAACCCGCCCAGATATTTTCAATCACATCAAGTGGTATTTCATTCTTTTGAGCACCATCGATAAATAAGCTCTTCATATTTTCCATCACATCGAGCTTTTTCTTGCCAATTGCCTTACGGAACTCGTCAGACTGAGCACCTGTAAAGCCTGCCAGCTCGCGTGATAATTTCATCACCTGCTCTTGATAGACAGTCACGCCATATGTCTCTTCTAATGTTTGCTGCATGAGTGGGTGATCGTAAACAACTTTCTCTTGCCCATGCTTTCTACGAATAAAGTTGGGGATAAACTGCATAGGACCAGGCCGATAGAGGGCAACCATGGCGATCAAGTCTTCAAATTTATTTGGTTTTAGTTCAGTCAAATACTTTTTCATTCCGTCTGATTCAAACTGAAAAATACCATCAGTTAAGCCTTTAGAGAGCAAATGATAGGTCTTATGATCGGTCAAATCCACATTATCAATATCTACATCTTGACCCTTATATCGCTTGATCAAAGCCAAAGCATACTTGATAATAGTCAGTGTCTTGAGTCCCAAAAAGTCCATTTTGAGCAACTTCAAATCATCTAACCATTTACCCTCATATTGCACCAAAACAACAGGCTCGCTATCTTTTTGATTGCTAATAGCAAGGGGCACATAATCGCTCAAATCTCCAGGTCCAATCACGACGCCTGCAGCATGAATACCTATTTGGCGAATTAGCCCTTCAATGACCATACTATAATTGAGTATTTTTTCATAAGTCTGATTTGACTTCATGAGTGCGGCAAAATCGGGCTTTTCATGGAGGCATTTTTTTAGAGTAATGCCAGGTACAGAGGGCATCAGTTTAGTAATAGCATTGGCATCAGCGGGCGGTACATCAAGTGCACGTGCGACATCTTTTATTACAGATTTTGCACCCAAAGTTCCATAAGTAATGATCTGTGTAACAGACTCGCGTCCATATTTTTCAATCACATAGTCAATAACTTTTGCACGCCCTTCAGCACAAAAGTCGATATCGATATCAGGCATGCTAATACGTTCGGGGTTTAAGAATCTTTCAAAAATGAGACCATATTTCAGCGGGTCAAGCTGCGTAATACCCAAGAGATAAGAGATGATACTTCCTGCAGCCGAACCACGTCCAGGTCCGACTGGGACATCGCGCAATCGCGCAGCATCAATAAAGTCTTTCACGACCAAAAAGTACGAGGCAAAGCCCATTTTCGTGATGACTGAATGTTCATAGTCAATTCTCTCTTTTATCTCATCTGTCAGCTCAGGGTAGCGCGTCGGAACAGCTTCATAGCACAATTTTTTGAGATAATCAGAATCTGTAGCAAAGTCTTTTGGGATATCAATTTTGGGCAGTAAAAACTTATCATATTTTAGATCAAAGTCAATCTTTTCAGATATTTCGATAGTATTATCATATGCCTGTTGATGATTTGGGAATAGGCTCCGCATTTCTTTTTCTGTTTTGAAATAAAGATGAGGAGAGTATTTCATTCGGTTTGGATCATCAAAAGACTTGTTCATCTGAATACAAAGCAAAATATCATGTGCTGGGGCATGTTCTTTCAAGAGATAATGGCAGTCATTAGTAACCACAAGCGGCGTATTTGAAGACTCAGCCAGACTGATCAATTTAGGCATGACGATCGTCTCATCTTCAATCTCATGATTTTGTATTTCAATATAGAAATCTTCTTTAAAGAGATTTTTATAAAATTCTAATGCCTGCAAAGCCTCTTCATCTCTGTTTCTCAATAATAGCCAGGGCAATTCGCCATGAATGCAGGCAGAAAGGCAAATCAAGCCTTCAGAATACTGACTTAAAAGACTCTTAGAAATACGTGGTCGATAATAAAACCCTTTTGTATAACTGAAAGATGAGAGTTTGATTAGATTTTGATAGCCGATTTTATTCTTTACCAAAAGCACCAGATGATGACGCTCATCTGCCTTGGAATCTGGGTGTTCATAATCATGATTGACGACATAAGCTTCCATGCCAAATATTGGTTTGACACCGTATTTCTTTGCCGTTTTTGAAAAATCCACCGTGCCAAACATATTACCGTGATCAGTCATTGCAACTGCAGGCATACCATATTGTTTTGTTAGCTCAAGCATCTTATCAATCTGGCAAGCACCATCTAAAACACTGTATTGCGTATGATTATGAAGATGTACAAAACTCATGACTTTATCCTATCTTTTATTTTTTATCAGTTTGATTATTTTGATTAAACTGTCAAGCGCTTTTTTTGGAAATATTTAGCATTCACTGAAATATCACTCATGGTATGAATTGAAGGCTATTTATTTTTTATTAATATACCACTCCGACATCTTCTTTGTAATCCAAAAAAATATTTACAAAATAATCTCTCACATCTGGTTTTCTCAAAATTACAATTCGAAAAATCATCATTAGGTAAAAAATCTCGATAATAAAACACCTCACTTTTATCTCATAAAAAATCTAAATAAATCTCCTTTACACTCTCCTTAGATTCCTATTAAATTACCTTACATTCTCCAAGATAGCAAAAGGAATCCAAAGGGAATCACATAGACATATCATTGATAAATAATACAATACACCTTTGGTCCTCGCTTCGCTGCGGGTTAGGTACTTTCACATTCGTGAAAGGTTTTTTTTTAAAGGAAGTTGCAAATTCTTTTTAACAACACACGACAACACACTTTCTAAAACACTTGCAATACTGTTCCATGGCACTATAACACAACTGAGACATTCTTTTTTTAAACAACACACGACAACACACTGTAACACACTTTAACACACTTAGGTTTAAAGGCTTTGACAAACTGTTCCATGTCATACAAACGTTAATTTTACATTTTTTTAACAACACACTACAACACACTTTCTAAAACACTTGCAATACTGTTCCATGGCACTCTATCACAACTGATACATTCTTTTTTTAAACAACACACCTTTTTTCCTCGCTACGCTGCGGGTTAGGTACTTTCACATTCGTGAAAGGTTTTTTTTAAAGGAAGTTGCAAATTCTTTTTATCAGTACAATTTCTAATTCTCGCTTCGCTGAGGGGGTGAGAAAACAGCCCTTTTAATATATATTTGAGCAACACTCAACTTTTTGCTTGACTTATTTATGCTAATCTTAATATTAATTCAATCAAGGAGTATAAATGGTATTAGCCTTTTTTTATAGCGTCATTGCTATATTTTTCTTTTCAACTGTTGAGTTTGCTGGGAAGCTTATTGATTCAAGCATTAGCCCCTTAAACATCACGATTTATCGGTTCATGATCGGTAGTCTTTTTTTATTAATACCGTCAATTTTTCAATTGAAGAGAAAGAATATTCGACTCAAATTAAGCGACTTTTTTGCTATGTCGATACCTGGAATCCTAAATATTACTATCAGTATGTTTTTATTACAGCTTGCTATTTTTTATGGGAAAGCGCTGATTGTAGCGATAATAATCAGTTCTAACTCTATCTTTGTCAGCATCTTTGCCCGCATGATTTTAAAAGAGCAAATCAGTAAATATCGTATCATTGGCATGATTTTGGGCATTATCGGTATGGTGATTGTGGTGATTGGTAATAGTGGTGGCGACCTTAATCCCGCTAAGAATATGCCTTTAGGTGTGGTATATGCCGTCTTAGCCTCCATCACCTTTGGACTATTTACCGTGCTGGCAAAGAAAAATACGCATCGCTATGGTTCGATAGCGTTCAACTGTATTTCTTTCTTTATTGGCGCTTTTGTCTTGCTTGTCTTTGCTGTTATTTTCAGACAAGATCTCACCTTTGCGCCGACAGCAAGCAATATTTATGGGATATTATATCTCGGGCTATTTGTTACTGGTTTGTCTTATGCCCTGTATTCAAAGGGTTTAGAGAAGATAGATGCTTCAATGCCTGCCATGCTATTTTTATTAAAACCGATCTTTGCTTCACTCTTGGCAGTGATATTTTTGAAAGAGACTATGTCCTTGGCGCAGATTTTTGGCGTGATATTAATACTATTTGGGCTCAGTTTAGAGCATATTATAAAAGGGAAAAAAGAGAAGAATTGAGGTTATTATGCACTCTTTAAAAGAATACACTTTATTAGCAATGTTTAACAGGACTTTAGATAGATTTCCTGACCACAATGCATTGGGTATGGGAAAAGATAAGCCCATAACATACAGACAATTAAACCAAAGAATAAATGAAGTTATTGACTTTCTCGATCTGCAAAACATCTCTGCAGGCGATAAGGTCGCTATTTTGAGTGATAATATGCCACAATAGGTTATTGCTTATATGGCGATTACCTTTATGGGTGCCGTTGCTGTGCCCATCTTGAAAGACTTTCACAGCAATGAGATAATGCATATTATTCGACACTCAGAGACCAAGCTTATCTTTGTCTCACAGCAACTTTTTGACAAGATAAATGTCGATTATACTGGCACAAATATACCACTTGTGATGATTGAAAACTTTGAGATTATTCCTCACTATATGAAAAAAGAAGGGCTTAGAGAGTTTGTCAGTGAACAAACAGCAAAGTTGACCAAGATTAAGAAAAAGGCAATGAAAGCAATTGGACTGAAAAAACATAAAGTAACAGAAGATGATTTAGCAGCGCTTATCTACACATCTGGCACGACTGGGCAGTCCAAAGGGGTGATGCTGACGCACAAGAATCTCGTTTATGACGCATATGCCACCATAAAGGGCATACAAAATGTTGATGAAAATGATCGCCTTATTTCAATTCTGCCTTTGGCTCACACCTATGAATGTACAATCGGCATGATCATCCCCATCATGTCGGGATCATTTATCTATTATCTCGATCGCCCACCTACTTCATCTGTCTTGATCCCTGCGTGTCAAAAGATCAAACCAACAATGATCCTCACTGTGCCATTAATTATTGAAAAGATTTTTAAAATACAAATCTACCCTCAATTTACTAAAAACAAACTACTGAGATTTTTATATAAGATACCCAATACACGAAGAATCTTGCATAAAATTGCAGGGAAAAAGCTGCTTGCACTCTTTGGTGGAAAAGTTCACTTCTTTGGTATTGGCGGTGCAAAACTCTCCTATGAAGTGGAACGCTTTCTATGGGAGGCAGGCTTCCCCTATGCTATAGGTTATGGATTAACAGAGACCTCGCCGCTCATCGCAGGTCAAACACCATCAAAGATGAAATTTAGATCTACAGGCATACCCGTGCCAGGCATGGAAGTGAAAATTGACAAAGCATCTCCAGACCATAAAGAGGGTGAAATCCTCATTCGTGGCGATAATGTCATGAAAGGCTATTTCAATGATCCAGAGCGTACCGCAGAAGTATTTACAGACGATGGATTTTTTAGAACTGGCGACTTGGGCATACTCGACAAAGATAATTACCTCTATATTAAAGGGCGTATAAAAAACGTCATCATCGAAGCCAGTGGTAAAAATATCTACCCCGAAGAAATCGAGTCTGTCATTAACCAACATGAACTCGTGCTCGAATCAATGGTCTTTTACTCAAATAATAGACTGCAAGCACGCGTCTTCTTAAATTATGAAGTAATTGACCTGCAAAAAGGCTTGCAAAAAATCTCTGCTAATGCTGCACAAAAAGAAATTGATAAATTGCTCGAAAGTATTAGACTGCAAATCAATGAAAACCTCTCCTCATATACAAAAATTATGAAACTAATCGAACATAAGGCGCCCTTCGATAAGACACCAACAATGAAAATCAAAAGATTCTTGTATGAAGATTGAGAAATGATATTCATACAAATAAGGTAGGGGTAATTTCACTGCGTGAAATTGGATGAGGCTCTCGCTTCGCTGCGGGTACGTTTTAAAAAAATCGGTAGTTTTTCTAAACGTACCCACAACTATCCTTAGTTGTGCAGCGAAACTAAGGTAATTTACGATCTTTATCTGGTACAACTAAGATAGATTGTACCTACGGTTTTATGCGACTGCGTCGCTGGCGGACGAGCAAAGCTCGCCCCTACATTAGTAGAGGTAATTTCACTTCGTGAAATTGAATATAGATTATTTTCGCTTGGTCGTCGTTATCCGTCGTACATATACAATTAAGGATTATTATATTTACAAAGCCGTGTTATTTTGAATGAGAGAGTGTAGGATTGACCGCTGGCAAAAACCTTTCACGAAAGTGAAAGTACCTAACCTTCGACGAAGTCGAAGTACCTAACCATTGCGAAGCAATGTACCTAACCTTTTCGGAGAAAAGTACCTCACCCGCAGCGAAGCGAGGA
>Ga0116182_1001107_pt1 | contig 28457 bp, 33 predicted proteins | sample AD_UKC077_MetaG_FD_89805 | JGI IMG/M metagenome (GOLD analysis project Ga0116182, IMG submission 89805) | Active sludge microbial communities of municipal wastewater-treating anaerobic digesters from USA - AD_UKC077_MetaG | ecosystem: Engineered > Bioreactor > Anaerobic > Digestate | place: USA...
GAAGGATATTTATTGATATACTACAATTGACCGGATATTATGACTGGAGGCTTCAGCTTAATTGCAAACAGTGCAATTAGTTGGAAGCCTCTTTTACGGTTTTTGCTGCGGAACTCAGGATACAGTACCTTTAGCGAGATATCTACACAAATATTGTTCAATTGACTAAACCAAGCGTTACATGATAAGGTTCGCATCGTTCATTGACGGGCTGTAGCGCAGGGGTTGAGCGTACATGTCTGGGGGACATGGGGTCGACGGTTCAAATCCGTCCAGCCCGATAGTGTCGAAATCCTGTAAGGAAATACTCCTTGCAGGATTTTTTGTAGCCATGAAGAACTTCGCACGTATATGAGTCGGGATAATCGCTTTTTCTGTGTTTTGATTTGGCGGTCTTGCTTTCGTTCTTTCTTCCTGTATCCTATAATAGTAAAGGAAAAGGAGCCTATCTATGGACGTTATTACAGCGATACAGGTGTTGGACAGCTATTTGGAATCGGTTGGGATAAATCTTTTTTTGACAACAGTGATAACCGTTGTGGTCATTAGTATCATCCGCCGAATTGTTTTTGGAATTGCTTGTGCAGCGATCGCCAAATCCAAGGGATATCGCCATGGCTTCTGGTGGGGCTTCCTTCTTCCCCTGCTCGGCCTTCTCGTCGTCGCTCTCCGTCCTCAAAAAGTCGTTACCGTCCGAATGGGCCCGAACTACCCGTTTGCCGCCGAATAAATCGTTATATTCGAGGTTTAGCCCTCTTCGTACTGTGATATAATTCAATATATGGACAAAGCCGTAGCCGAATTTTTACGCTCGTTGGACCGTTCCCTCTTTTTAGAAGGTCCGACCAAGCGATTTGCCGACTACGACGGTCCGCTTCCCATCGGCTTCAATCAAACAATCAGCCAGCCTTCGCTGGTAGCGTATATGACGGACGCGCTGGATCTGAACAAGACGCACAAAGTCCTTGAGATCGGAACCGGCAGCGGGTATCAAACCGCGTTTCTTGCCCACTTTGCCAAAGAAGTGATTACCATTGAACGAATCAAAGAGCTCTCCGTTACAGCACAGGAACGCTTGAATGATCTGGGGTATCAAAACATCACCTATATCATCGGCGACGGCACCAAAGGCTGGGCGGAACTCGGCCCCTATGACCGGATCATGGTGACCGCCGCTCCGGCTGAGATCCCTCCCCTGCTGATCGAACAGCTTCGCGTCGGAGGAAAGATGGTGATCCCTTACGGAGAACGGATATATCAACAGCTGGTTCTGGTTGAAAAAACAGCCGATCATTCAATCAGCAGAACAAAACTGCTTGATGTGGCGTTTGTCCCCTTGATCAGCGGCTAAAACCCGAGCGCTTCCCACCCGATTCCACCGAGCGCTCCGAAAAGGAGAAGCGTAATCGGGCTCAAGGTGATCTTCTTGCTGTTGGCAAAGAGAAATGCCGCGACGAATACAGCCAATGCAAAGAGATCGAGCGCGGAAATGGAACCTACCGCGAGGTTGAGCAATGAAAGACCGGCGGTAAAGATCGCCGCGACCACGGTCGGGCGCACTCCCTCCAAGACATGCTTCATCAACGTCTGCCCGCTATATCGTTCATAGAGCTTGGCGAATATAAGCATGATGATCACCGAAGGAAGAACGTTGCCGAACGTCGCCACCAGCACTCCGGAAATTCCCGCAACCCGCATCCCCACGAATGTAGCGCTGTTGATTGCGATGGGACCGGGGGTCATTTCGGCGATTGTCACCAGATCCGCAAACTCCAGTGGAGTAAGCCACTTATGAATCTCGACCGTTTGGGCTTGAATGAGCGGCATCGCGGCGTAACCGCCTCCGATGGAAAAGAGTCCAATCTGAAAGAAGCTCAAAAACAGTTGAAGGAGCAGATTCATGACATGTTCTCCTTCTTCGTTTCATGAATGCTGAGAACTACCGAGAGGAGAATCATGGCGACCATCACGACCATGATATTCACCTTGAAAACAAACAAAGCGACAAACGCCGCGGCAAACAGCACAAGAGGGAGGATGTTCTTCTTTTCCGCCAGCGACTTGAAGAGCGCCCATGTTACCTGCAGCACGATTGCGGCGACCACCGCTCGCATCCCATGAAATGCCGCTTTGATCCAGGTATTCTCCGCCACCGCCTGGTAACCGATTGATACAAAAGTAAGAATGATCATCGGTGGAAGAATCGTCCCCAAGGTACTGATCAGAGCGCCGGGGATTCCTGCAAGGTGATATCCCACCATCAACGACGCGTTGACCGCAATCGGCCCGGGGGATGATTGGGCGATTGTGATGAAGTCCATCATCTCTTCATCATTGATCCAACCATACTGGTCAACCATCTTCTTGCGCATCAGGCTGACGATGACAAAACCGCCGCCAAAGGTGAACAGACTCAACGTGAACGTCGTCCAAAACAGCTTGAGATAAAACTTCAGATCGATTGCAGGTTTGCCGCTCATCTCACTCTCCCGCCTCAATCTACTCTTCTCTTTCATTTGTTGCAAGAAGCGGAAAGCGGAGAAAGCGCGGATGATGACTCTTCTTTTTTCTTTGTGCATCTCGGAGTACATTGGTTTCATGAATACTCCATACACATTCACCGAGATCGATCATTCGCTGCTCAATCCGCTCAACAGTGATGAGCAGTTGGTTATCCTGAAGAAAGGGACCGAATACCCTTATCGGGGAATCTACACCGATCACACTGAAAACGGGACCTATTACTGCAGGCAGTGCAATGAACCGCTCTACAGTTCATCCGCGAAGTTCGACGCCCGCTGCGGCTGGCCGGCCTTTGACAGGGAGCTGCCCGGCCGAGTCGCCCGAGTTCCCGATGGAGACGGAATCCGAACCGAGATCATCTGTTCCACCTGCAAGGCCCATCTCGGTCACATCTTTGAAGGAGAAGGGTTCACTCCGACCAACACCCGCCACTGCGTAAACTCAATCAGCATGATCTTCAAGCCGGGTGAGCCGATCACCACCGCCCTGTATGCCGGCGGCTGCTTCTGGGGAACCCAGCATCTCTTTTCCAAGAAAAGAGGGGTGTTGAAGGCGGAAAGCGGGTACAGCGGGGGGACAACGGTCAATCCCGCCTATCAGGATGTCCTGACCGGGAAAACCGGTCATTATGAAACCGTCCTCGTCTCGTACGATCCTTTGAAGATCGCCTATGAAGAACTGACGAAATATTTCCTGGAGATCCATGATCCCGGTCAGATCGATGGACAGGGACCGGATATCGGCGAACAATACAAATCCGTCATCTTTTATCGCAACCGCGATCAGTTCGACACCGCTGTCCGGTTGATTCAAAGCCTTGAAGCGGGCGGAATGAAGGCAGCAACCCGGGTGCTCCCTCAAAAGACGTTCTATCGGGCGGAATCCTATCATCAGGACTACTACCGGAAAAAGGGAACTCTCCCATACTGCCATTACTGGACAAAACGGTTTTAACTTACTACGCTCACGTTTATGAGCGAACGCAATCTTACCTTCTCCACGGGCTGTAAAGACGGTTTTCCGATCTTTGTCGGGTATTTTCCTACCGCGATGGCGTTTGGCCTCGTGGTAAAGAATCTCGGCCTGCGTCTCTGGGAAGCGGTACTCTTCTCCGTCACCAACTTTGCCGGAAGCGGTCAATTCCTCGCAGCCAGTCTGATCGGCTCGGGCGCCCTCCTGGCTGAACTCTTCATCAGCGTGCTGCTCATCAATCTTCGGTATACCTTCATGGGTGCGGAGGTCGCACGACGTCTGGAAGACGGAATCACTGGGGTAAAGCGGGCGCTCATAGCGCATGGAACGACCGATGAAGTGTTTGCCATCTCGTTGATGAATCCCGACAGGCTTCCCGCTTCATACATGGCGGGTCTGGAGTTGACCTCCTACGCCGGATGGGTCGGCGGAACCGCGTTGGGCTTTCTCGTCGGCCTGGTTCTCCCCCCTGCCCTCCAGCTTGCGGTCGGGGTAACGATCTATGCGATGTTCTCATCGCTCCTGGCTCAGGAATTTCGCCAAAAAGGAGTCAGGGTCCTTCTCATCGCCGCGATTTCGGCCGGAACCCACTCCGCCTTGACGCTGTTGTTTGGAGTAAAGATCGGTTGGTCTTTCGTCATCTCGATGCTCCTTGCGAGCTTCATCGGTTCGCTTATCATTCGGGAGGATCTATGAAAACGTTTGTGCTTCCGATTCTCGTCTCCGCCCTTGCAACGTTCATCCCCAGAGTCATTCCCTATTGGGTCTCCTTTTTGGACAAGCTTCCGCCGCTTCTTTCGCGGATGCTCCGCCTTCTTCCGATCGCCGCCCTCGGACCGTTGATTTTTCCGGGAGTTTTTCTCGATTATACCCCTCACCTCTGGGCCGGGTTCGCCGGAATTTCCGCCTCCTTCATCCTCGCCTACTTCAAAGGCGGAATGATTCTTCCGATTCTCTCCTCGATCGTGGTAACATATTTTGCATTGATGCTCGGAGCATAGGATGTTTGACCTTCACCGCCACCTTACTTCCTCCTCTCCATTGGATGACTGTTTCTATGCGACAAGCAGAAAAGAAGAATGGAAAGCGGTGATCCGGGCACCCTACGGGGCGGTGGGGCTATTGCCATCGGAGCCGCTCCGTGATGTTCAAGAGATCTATGCTCTGCTCGCCGCCCACCCACATCTACAGATCGGTGAAGCCGGCCTTGATCGAAGATTTCCCTACCCTGACAAGCAAGAAGCATTTCTGAGAGAACTCCTGACGATCGCCGTCGAACTGGACCGCAGTGTTACGCTCCACTGCGTTCGAAGGGAAGGCCGGCTGCTGGCGATCTTAAGAAGCATGGACAAGCTCCCCCGCCTTCTGTGGCACTCCTTTAGCGGCAGCTATGAACTCGCCTGCGAATCCGCCCGCCTGGGCATCGTCCTCAGCTACGGACCGAGGTTGAAGAATGCGAAACTGAGCGGAGAAGGAAAACGAGTCACCCGATTCCCGTTTGGTCTTGAAAGCGATCATGAAAAGCCGACGGAGGACAGATATGAAGAGGCATGGCAGGCGCATCAGAGGTGGTTTGCCGACTTGACGGGATGGAGTCTTGATCAATTGGTGAGAAACAACGATGAAAAACGAACAATTCTTGCGCATTAGCCGCCTTCTCGGCGAGTCCGCCATCAGCTCTCTTCACACCAAGACCGTTACCGTGGTCGGCCTCGGGGCGGTGGGAGGCATGGCGTTGGAGTCGCTTGTCCGAAGCGGTGTCGGAAAGGTGCGAATCGTGGATTTTGACACGATCGGGATCACCAACCTCAACCGACAGATTCTTGCGACCTACGATACCCTTGGAAGCGAGAAAACGCACGCGGCGAAAGAACGGGTCAAAGTGATCAACCCATCCTGTGACATCGAGGTGCTTCCTCTCTTTGTGAACAATGAATCGGTTCACCGCATTTTTGAAGGAAAAGAAACGGATCTGGTCATCGATGCGATCGATTCGCTCAGTCCGAAAGTCGCGCTGCTCGCGTATGCGTACAACGCGAACGTTCCGGTGATTTCATCGATGGGCGCAGCCCTTCGACGCGATCCCTTTTTGGTGCGCAAGGCGGATCTGATGGATACGTGGGGGTGTCCGCTGGCCAAGCAAGTGCGCTATCGCCTCAAGCGGAAGGGCGTCGGTCGGGGCATCGATGTCATCTTCTCGGCGGAAGAAATACGCTTCACCTACAAAGACCCGTCCGAGGAGGAACACGCCGATTTCAATGAGCGAATCAGCTCGACGGGCCGAAGGCGCAATGTTCTGGGCTCCCTTCCCACCGTCACCGCGATCTTCGGTCAACACCTCGCCCACCTTGCCCTGACCAAGCTTCTCGGTGAAGCGGAGCTTACAGGAGTGGAAGTGTTCAACGCTCGGCGATAATCAGGGGGACAAAGAAGTTGGGGGCATGAAAATCCGGCTTCACGGTTCCGATCGGGTTCGCCGCCAGATAGTAGGGAACCTTGTGTCCGTCGCCGCATGCAGTGAAGTTCCCCAAAAGCTTCACCTCTTCTCCTTCCTCGACAAGACCGAACGCTTTCAGATCGAGTTCGGCGGAAAGCGCATAACGACTTTGGCGGTTGGTGTTCTCAAGGATCTCTATCTTTCGGGGAATCGTATCGATCAGATCGGGATCGAAGAATGTCCGCTGTTCGCGGCTTCTTCCCTTGGCAGCAAGAATCTTTCCCGAGGCGCTGAACTCGAAATTCAGATACTCCTCCCGTTCCGCATGCTTCAAAAACGCTTCCACGCAGCTGTCTCTGTACACAGGTCCATTGTGTCGGTCTACCATTCGCAAGAGCTGGGGCGACCGCATTTTAAAGAGGAGCAGCAAGGTCGTATCCCGGATACCCAGCCGCAGGGATCCTTCAACGTTCGGATACTCCCCCCAGAGCGGAACAAGCGCGATCGGGAGGTTTAATTCAGCAGCTCCCTTATAGATGGTAATTGCCACATCATCCCCCTGAAAACGCTTTTTGAAGATCATCGCCCAGTGGCTGAGGTTTGAGCGTTTCCAAGTGAATCGCCGCCACTTTCACCAATAGATCGGCGAGAAGATCCTCGTCCTTGAATACCTGCTGCTTGAGCGTCATCGAAAACCGCTTCATCGAGACGACCTCGGTGCGCACCTCAAGCAAATCGTCCAGCTTGGCGGGTTTCAGATAATCGATCGTGACCGATTTAACCACAAAGCCGGTTTTCGACAGATTCAGCATCGAAGACTGACTGCCGTCGAATGCATGACGCTCTGCAATCTCGCGGAACAGTTCGGTCCGGGCATGCTCGGCAAAATCGAGATACCGAGCGTGGTAGACGATTCCGCCACAGTCGGTATCGCTGTAATACACCCTAACGGAAAAGATATGCATCTCAAATCCTCACCGGCGCGCCGTCAAAGCGCAATGTCGCTACGTAATCATCGTATGTTTGCGCTCTTCGAATCAACCGGATCGAGCCGTCTTTCTTCAGGAGATATTCCGCGCTGCGGAGTTTTGCGTTGTAGTTGAACCCCATGGCATGACCATGGGCACCGGCATCATGGATCACGACGACATCCCCCGCTTCAACCTTCGGAAGGGGTCGGTCGATCGCGAATTTATCGTTGTTTTCGCAAAGCGAGCCGGTGACATCGTAGATATGGTCATGCTCTTCCCGATCCTTGCCGAGAACGGTGATGTGGTGGTAGGAGCCGTACAGAGCCGGACGCATCAGATCCGCCATCGACGCATCGAGACCGACGTAGTCTTTATATTTTTCCGTTACGTGCAAGACCTTGCTGACCAGATATCCGTAAGGCCCCGTGATCATCCGTCCGACCTCGAAGATGATGGTGAGCGGATCGAGACCGGAAGGAACGATGATCTTGTCATAGAGCTTCTTCATCTCCCTTGAAACGAAGCCAAGATCCATCGGAGAATCCTCGGGACGATACGGAATCCCGATACCTCCGCCCATATCGATGAAGGAGATCGCAACGCCCGCTTCTTTCCGGATTCGAACACAGAGTTCGAAGAGCATTCGGGCGGTTTCGACGATGTACGTACCATCCAATTCATTGGAAGCGACCATCGTGTGCAGCCCGAAGCGCTTCGTCCCCTTCTCCTTGGCGATCCTGTAACAATCGATGATCTGAGCGGAGGTCACTCCGTACTTCGCCTCGACAGGGTTGCCGATGATCGCATTGCCGGTACGCTCAGGACCGGGATTGTATCGGAAACAGATCGTTTCAGGGAACAAGCCCAACGTGTTCTCAAGGAATTGTATGTGGGTGATATCATCCAGATTGATGATCGCCCCCAGCTCATACGCCTTTTTGAACTCGTTGGCCGGGGTGTCGTTGGATGTGAAGACGATATCGTCACCCTTGAGACCGACCGCTTCGCTGAGCAGGAGCTCGGGAAGACTGGAGCAATCCACCCCGCTCCCCTCTTTGGCCAAAGCGCTGATGATCGTCGGATTGGGACATGCTTTCACCGCAAAGTAGTTCTTGAAGTTCGGCGCCCAGGAAAAATGCTCCTTGAACGCCCGATAGTTATCGATGATCGCCTGCTCATCATAGAGATAGAACGGGGTCGGCAGCTCCATCGCAAGCTCGAGAAGCTCACCGTGGCCCAGCGGAAGGGTCTTTTTGCTCATATCATCAAGTTCTCCTGAATCATCTTCATCGCTTCTTCGACGTTTTCGCGGTGGTTGTACGCCGATACCCGGACAAATTGATTACCTGCCGGTCCAAAGCCGCCGCCGGGGGTTACCACAACATGGCACTGATCGAGCAGCTGATCGAAAAAGGTCCAGCTGTCGATTCCGTTCGGTGTCTTGGCCCAGATGTACGGACTGTTGATTCCGCCGTAGACGGTAAGACCGATTCGCTGCAAGCCCTCGCGAATCAGGCGGGCGTTTTCAAGGTAGTAGGCCACCAGAGCCCGACTCTGCTCATACCCTTCACCGCTGAGCGCCGCATAGCCGCCCTTCTGGGCGATATTGCTCGCACCGTTGAAGAACGTGGTCTGACGGCGGTTCCACATCCTGTTGAGCTCCCGGGGTTTGCTGTCCTCACAGACAAGGCTCCTGGGAACTACCGTCCATCCGAGCCGAACCCCGGTGAACCCGGAGAACTTAGAGAACGAGGAGATCTCGATCGCGCATTCCTTTGCTTCTTCGATCTCGTAGATCGAACGGGGATATCCCTCTTCGGTGATATATTCGCTGTACGCGCTGTCGTAGATGATGACGCTCTTGTTTTTTCGAGCATAGTCGATAAACCGTTTCACCTGCTCATGGCTCATCACCGCCCCGGTGGGGTTGTTCGGGTTGCAGAGATAGATCAGGTCGACCTTCTGAGACGGAAGCGGCGGAATGAACCCGTTTTCTTCCGTGCAGGAGAGATAGACGAGATCCTTGTACATCCCCAGATTCTCATCCCATCCTTCCGAGCGACCGCTTGCCACGTTGGAATCCACGTAGACCGGATACGCAGGATCGGCTACAGCAACGACCGAATCGATGGAAAAGAGGGTCTGGATATTCGCCGCATCGCTTTTCGCTCCGTCGCTGACGAACACTTCATCCATTTCCAAAGAAACGCCGCCCTTCTTATAGTACTCGACCAGCGCCGCCCGCAGATACCCGTCGCCTTGTTCGTCTCCGTAGCCGGTGTAGGTCTCCCGCTTTCCCAGCTCTTCCACTTTTTCGATCATCGCTTCGCAGATCGCCTGAGGAAGCGCCTCGGTGGTGTTTCCGATTCCCAGCCGGAGCACCTTCTTATCAGGGTTTCGCTCCTGCCAAGAACGGACTCTTCGATTGATTTCCGGAAAGAGATATCCGCTTGCCAGTTTCCTGTATGCACTATTGATCGTTGCCATTCCTACCTCCGCTCGATGATCTTCAGGGACTCCAAGTGGTTCAATTCCCGATACAGCTCAGCCCGCTTGGCTTCGCTTTCAAAGGTGCACAACGGCAGGCGGAACGATTCGTTGCACCAGCCGTATCGAGCCATCGCCGTTTTGATCGGAATCGGATTCGTTTCCAGGAAACAGGCACGGAAGAAGCTGGAAATGGTCGCTTCCATCTCTTTCGCTTCCGGCATCGCTCCGCTGAGAGCTTTTTGAACCATCGTCGAGATATATCCCGGAATGAGGTTTGAAGCGACGCTGATCACCCCGTGTCCGCCTATTTCAATCAATGGCAGGCACATATTGTCATCCCCGCTGAGGACGAAGAACTCCGGTCGCGAGGAGTCGATCACCTCTTGCATCTGCTCAAGCTTTCCGCTCGCTTCTTTCACTCCGATGATATTGGAACACGCTTCCTGAAGGGCTATCACCGTCGCCGTCTCGATATTCACTGCGGTCCGGCCTTGGATATTGTAGAGGATGCAGGGAATATCGACGCTGTCAGCGATCTCCTTGAAATGTTGAAAAAGACCTTTCTGAGTCGGTTTGTTGTAATACGGACTGACAAGCAACACCGCATCGGCACCGACCTGCTGGGCGTGCCGGGAGAGGCGAACCGCCTCATCGGTCGCATTCGAGCCGGTTCCTGCGATGACCGGCACCCTCCCGTTTGCAAACTTTACCGTCAGCGCAATGACCCGGTCGTGCTCGTCGTGACTTAACGTCGGCGACTCGCCGGTCGTCCCGCAGGGAACCAGCCCGCTGATTCCGCTTTCGATCTGATATTCTATGATCGCCTCCAGAGCATCCTCGTCCAGATTATCTTTTGCGGTGAACGGGGTGACGAGTGCAGTGTGCACGCCCCTGAAATCAATTGTCTTCATTGCCTTGTCTCCTATCGCAGAAATACTGCGTCAACCATATCTTCCAACGTATACAATCCACTCTTTTGTTCTTTCAGCCACGCGGCGGCAGCCACTGCGCCAAAAGCGAAACCGTCCCGGTTTCGGGCGGTGTGAATCAGTTCGATCGTGTCTTCCGGACTGTCAAAGAGGACGGTATGGGTGCCCGGCACCGAGCCGACCCGAAGGCTTGAGACGTGAAGCACCTCGTCGCTTCGTCTTTGGTGCTGGGTTTCATACTCTATTCGGGTTTTGCCGGGAAAGCCTTCCAACACGGTCGAGGCGAGCATGCTCGCCGTTCCCGAAGGGCTGTCCGCTTTCTTGTTGTGATGCACTTCGATGATTGCCGGATCGTATCGTCCGGTCCGTCCATACAGAGCGGCGGCATAGCGCACGCTGCGCAGAAAGAGCGCCACTCCCAAGGAAAAATTCCCGCTGTAGAGAATCGTCGCGTTCGCTTCATCGACCATTGATGCAACTTCACCAAGATGTTCATACCAGCCGGTGGTCCCGATCACCGCGGGAATCCGGTTTTTTATGTAGAAACGAATATGCTCCAAGGCTACATCAGGATGGGTGAAGTCGATCGCGACGTCACAGCCTTGAAGATGTTCAAGGGTCAATGATTTCTTCGCTCCCTCCACAAAAGGATCGATGATCGAAGAGATCGTATGCTCTTGGGCAAGGGCATGGGTCTCGATGATCTTTCCCATCTTCCCATACCCGACAAGTGCGAGCTTCATAAGCTTCCTCCCATATGGGAAGAAGCCTAGCAGAAAGCTACAAGAGTGTCTACAGTATAACAGAATGTTTTTATAATAACATAACTACCGTCTTCGTTTCTTCCGTTCCTCGCTCGCTCTGATCAGGTCGGCGAAGGAGGAGCCGGAGGACTCCCGCTCCTTGAACACGTGCTGTTTGGGTACCGCTCGGTGTTGCAGTTTCGAGGGACGAACCACTTCGATCGTCGTCTCCCATCGATAGGGATGCTCCTCCGGGGTTTTCTTCTTCACCACTACCCGCTTCTTTGCCGGTTCAGGGCTGCTTCTTGCCTTGACCGCCACCACTTTTTTAGGGGTGGCGGGTTCTTTCTTCTCCGGTTCGACGAACACCCGCTTCCTGATCTCTTTTTCTTCATAGGAGCAGGAGAGCCGTTGGCAGATGAAGTGAGGTTGGCCGATCGGATCGGTAACCTTCATCATCACGCTTGAACAATGAGGACAGGTTTTCGACCCCGGAAAGTGCGGAGCGAACATTTCGCCGCTCCGCTTTACCTCTTCCACGAGTGCTCGGGCGCTCTCTTTGATGTCGGAGAGGAACGGTCCGACCTCCTCAACCCCTTCGGCGATGTTGGAGAGGCGTAATTCCCATTCACCGGTGAGGGCTGCACTCTTCAGACTCGAAGGAACCAGGCGGATAAGCTCTCGTCCTTTGGGGGTGGGGACCAGATCCTTGCCATCCCGTTCGATGTAGGTGTTTTGAAGCAGCTTTTCGATAATATCCGCCCGCGTGGCGGGAGTACCGAGCCCACCGCCCATCTGTTTCTTCAACAACGGATCATCCACCAGCCGGCCGGCGTTCTCCATCGCCGAAAGCAGGGTGGCTTCCGTGTAGCGAAGAGGTGCGGGCGTCGTGAATCGCCGCAAGGCGGTGTCAAGGACTGGAAGGCTCTGTCCGACTGTCACATCTTCCTTGGTATATTCCTCTTCATCCACGAACTCGGCGCTCTTGAGGCCGCTTCTCAAAGCGACCTTTCGCCACCCTGGATCGAGCGGTCGGGTCGTTCGGTTCTTGAAGACGAGACCTTCGGCTTCGATCGTGGTGAGGATCGAATCGTAGCGATAGGAGGAGGAAAGAACCTCCAGGAAGCGAAGAGCGATCAGATTGAAGAGATCGTTCTCTTTTTTCGACAAGGAAGAAGGATCCACGTGTATTTCGGTGGGGATGATCGCATAGTGATCGGTGACTTTTGCATCTTGGACGAAGCGGCCTTCGTCAAAACTGTATCCTTCGGTGAGATATTGGCGGGCGACCGGGGCCAAAACGGTTTTCGTCAACGCTTCGATCCTTCGATCGAGGGTCGGCAGAATATCGGAAGTGATATAGCGGCTGTCGGTTCGGGGGTAGGTCACCACCTTGTGGCGTTCATAGAGGCCTTGAAGGATGTCAAGCGTTTCTTTTGCGCTGAAATCAAGGAGGGTGTTGGCATCCCGCTGAAGAGCGGTCAGATCGTACGCCAAGGGGGAAGGAATTGTCTTTTCATCCCGATACACGTCACTCACTGTTCCGCTTTTACCGGTAATCCTTGCTTGGTACTCCTTGGCTAACTCCTCGGTTTCAATCCGGCTGGTCTCTTCGGTAGGCCATAGCGTGGCGGAAATCGGACCGAACCGGGCTTTCAGAGTCCAGTAGAAGCGGCCGTTGAACGCTTCGATCTCATCTTCACGGTCGACGATCAATGCAAGAATCGGAGTTTGCACCCTGCCCGCGGAGAGCCGGGCATCGTAGTGGCAGGTAAGAGCACGGGTAACGTTCATTCCGACGTACCAATCCGCCGCTGCTCGGCTGAACGCCGCGCTGTAGAGGTTTTCATACAGGCTTCCGTCTTTGAGGTCGGCAAATCCGTTTTGAATCGCCTCTTCCGTCTGGCTGCTGATCCACAGGCGTTTTATCGGACCTTGGTAGCCGGACTCTTCGATGATCCAGCGGGCGACCAGCTCGCCTTCCCGTCCCGCATCGGTGGCGATGATCAACGAAGCGATATCCGTTCGATCGACGAGGGATTGAATGATGAGAAACTGATCTTTGGTCTGATCGATCACCTCGAGCTTCAACTCGGAGGGAAGCATCGGCAGATCCCTTAGTGACCACCGTTTATAGGACTCATTGTAGATGGCCGGCTGAGCCAATTCGACCAGATGGCCCAACGCCCATGTAATGATATACTCCGGTCCTTCAATGAACCCTTCATAGCGCTGATTGCACCCCAACACCCGGGCAAGCTCCCGCCCGACACTCGGCTTTTCCGCCAATACCAATTGTTTCAAAGGCTCCTCCACCCTCGTGATGATATCGTCCAGGAGCCCGGCTTGCAAGGCGGATTGTATGATGAAAGACTTTACTTCCGGGAATTATCGTGTATACTGATATACGCATATAAGAACAGCGTTCCTATATACGAACAAGAGAGGGTTTCATGGAGCCGAAACACCGCACAACTGCCCGAATTCTCGATATTTTTGAACTTGTCGCAGCCCACCCTGAGGGCGTTTCGCTTGCGTCCATCTCCCAACGGCTTTCCATTCCCAAATCGAGTCTGCATCCGCTTCTTCTCACGCTCACCGATCGTCACTATCTCTATCACAAAGCGAAGGAAGAGCGTTATTACCTTGGCGAAAGTCTGTTCGTCGTCGGAAACAAATATGTGAACGATGCGGACATTCTCAGTGAAATCCGAAACATCGTGTTTGAAATCTCCAAGGAGCTCGGAGAAACCCTCTACTTCGGGGTGCTTTCCGATCTTGATGTGCTGTACCTCATCAAAGCTGACCTCTACAGCCAGTTTCGGGTCGTTTCCATTCCGGGAAACAAACTGCCGGCCTACTCGACCGGCTACGGTAAAGCGCTCTTGAGCCAATTTGGACCGGAAGAGATCCGCTCCTTCTATCCCAACGGCAAGTTGAAACCGGTCACCGATCGCACGATCGGCGATACCGATGAGCTTAATCGGCAATTGGAAGAAATTCGCCGGTGCGGTTTTTCCTTTGAAAAGGGTGAATCGACCGAAGGGATCCAATGTGTCGGCGTACGGATCGAGAATAGCGGCGAGGTTCTTGCCGGCCTGTCCGTCGCTGTACCGGAGTTCCGCTACACAGAAGAACGGGAAAAACTCTTCAAAAAAGCGCTTAAAAAAGCAAAGCACAAGATTGAACAAGTTATCGAACAACGACGCAGTCAATGGATATACAGCGGAGAAGCAGAGCGATGAAGAATGAAGTCATTACGATTGGTGAAAGCCTGGTAGCGTTTATTCCCAACAGCCACATGAAGCTCAGGTATGTTGACTCCTTTACCAAAGTGGTCGTCGGGGCGGAATCAAACGTAGCCGTCGGCCTTTCCAAGCTGGGACACCGCAGCGGATGGATCAGCAAACTCGGCAATGATGAGTTCGGAGCGTTCGTTCTCCGTGAACTGCGTGCAGAAGGTGTCGACACCGGTGAAGTATCGATCTGTGATAATCTGCCCACGGCGATCATGTTCAAACAATTCTCAAACGATGAAGAATCGAGCGTCTTTTACTATCGCTCCAACTCCGCCGCCAGCACCCTCTCCGTTGACGATATCGATTGGGAGCTCCTCAAAAAGACCAAAGTCCTCCACCTTTCGGGTATCACTCCCGCCCTCAGTGAAACGACGGAAGCCCTTACCCTTGAGCTGTTCCGGTTCGCCAAAAAACATAACATCCTCATCAGCTTCGATCCGAACATCCGCTTGAAGCTCTGGGATGAGGAGCGGGCTCTTTCAACGCTCCGTCCCCTCGTCGAACAAGCGGATATCGTCCTGCTCGGAGAGGATGAAGCCGCCTTGCTTCTTGACGAAAGTGACCCAAATTCGGTTTGCAGAACTCTCTTGGACTTTGGCGTTCGATATGTTGCCGTTAAAATGGGAGACAAAGGAGCCTGTGTCGCCGATTCCGAAACGATCGTCCAGATCGATCCCTATCCTGTGACGGTGGTCGATACGATCGGGGCGGGAGACGCGTTCAATGCCGGCTTCCTCGCCGGTCTTCTGGAAGGGCGCGATATCGAAACGTCAGGGAAAATGGGAGCTCTGATGGGAGCGATGGCGGTTTCCTCCGTCGGAGATACGGAAGGATTGCCGGAGCGGCCTGTCTTCGATCGACTGATGAAACATATCAAGGAGATTGCGCGATGAGAGAAAGCGATCTTGTTCTTTCAGCTCTCGGGGAGACTCGGGTCATCTCCATCATCCGGGGGGTCGATCCGGTCCATATGAACCAGGTCATCGATTCCCTGGTCGACGGAGGAATACGGCTCTTGGAGATAACTCTCAATTCGGAGAACGCCCTTTCCATCATCGAAGAACAGCAAGAGCGAACGGACCTCATCGTTGGAGCGGGGACGGTCCTGAATCTCGCCGATGCCAAGGCGGCGATCGATGCCGGAGCGGCGTTTGTATTGGCCCCCACCCTTGACTCCGAGGTCGTTTCCTACTGCGTTGAGCGTGATATCCTCGTGGTTCCCGGGGTATTCACTCCCACCGAGGTATTGAGCGCCCACAATCTGGGAGCGAAACTGATCAAGATCTTCCCGGCGGGCGGCATCGGACCTCAATACATCAAAGACCTTTTAGGACCGTTGAACGGAATCTCGCTGCTCCCCGTCGGGGGCATTACCATCGAGAACACTCCCATCTTCATGAAAGCGGGAGCGTTCGCCGTAGGCGTCGGCTCATATCTGGCAAATCCGGCTCTTGCCAAGGAACACAATTGGCAAGAGATCGCCCGCCGCGCTAAAGCGTTTATTTCCGCGGCAAGAATATAGGAATTTCGCCGTTGTGCGAATCACACAATACAAAAAGAGGTACAACATGAAAAAAACTCTTATTGCTCTTTTACTTCTTACCCTCGTAGTTGGTTCCGCATTTGCTCAAGGCGGTGCGGAAGCATCCGCTGCCACCTACCCGACCGGACCGGTCTCTGTAATTGTCCCCTATTCGGCCGGTGGCGGAACAGATTTGATCGCCCGTGCGCTCGTTGATGCCGCCAAGGGTTCGTTCCCCAAAAACATCACCGTTGAAAACCGCACCGGCGGTGGCGGAGCGGTCGGAATGTCGTACGGCGCCAATGCGAAAGCCGATGGATCGGTCATCACGATGATCACCGTCGAGCTGGTTACCCTTCCCCACACCGGAACCGGTGGCGGAATCTACTATGACCAATTCAAACCGATCATGATGCTCAACACAGCCTACGCGGCGGTTACCGTTCAAGCGAGCTCCCCGTACAATACCCTTGGCGAGTTCCTGAATGCTGCTAAAACGAAGAGCATGCGGGTCGGCAATTCCGGTGTCGGCGCTATCTGGCACCTCGCCGCAGCGGGTCTCGGAAAAGCCGCGAACGTTACCTTCAACCACATTCCGTTTGAAGGAGCCGCTCCCGCAATCACCAGTCTCCTTGGCGGTCATATCGATGCGATCACCGTCAGCTTAGCTGAGGTCGCGTCTCAGGTAGCCGCCGGAAACCTGAAGGTTCTTGCGGTCCTCGCACCCGAGCGAATCGCTTCGGCATCGAATATCCCCACTGCCAAGGAACTCGGCTACGATGCCGTGATCGGCACGTGGAGGGGCCTTGGCGTTCCCAAGAACACTCCCGACGATGTTGCGAAGAAGATCTATGAGATCTTTGACGCCGCTGCAAAATCTCCCGGTTTTGTGAAGTTCATGAAAGACACCGACAACATCATCGACATCCTCGACGGTCCTGCCTACGGCAAGCGCCTCGCAGTTGATAACGAGATGTTCAAGGCGTTGATCAATGAGCTTGGCTTGAAGCAACAATAAGTTGATGCCCCCTCGTCCCGGCTCGGGGCGAGGGGGTCTTCTTGTTCATAAGGAATCACCCATGAAAAAAGCAAACTTTGTCGTCAGCGGTGCATTTACCCTTTTCGCCCTGGCAATAATCTTTTTGTCTCGCTCCTATCCCCCATCCAATCATGGGGTTCCGGGTCCGAGAATGTTCCCCCTCATCATCGCAGTGCTCATCATCATTTCGTCGGCAGCACTCTTCATCAACACCCTGAGAATGAAACCGGAAGATGATGTCCCTGTCGATTTGACGAGTAGAAACGTCTTGAATGTGTACATAACGATCGCCGGACTCATCGTCTATATCACCCTGCTGCCCCTTCTTGGCTTCATCACGACGACTTCGATCATGCTGCTTCTGTTCTTCAAATGGTTCAGCAAATACGCATGGTGGAAATGCCTGCTTATCAGCGTATTGTTCTCGACAGTCATTTGGGCCCTCTTCAGTATAGTGCTCAACGTACCGATGCGCTTCGGCATCTTGATATAGGAAGGAGGTTAAGAATATGTTGCTTAGCGTATTGACTTCTGTCTTCAATCTGAAGATCTTCTTCTTCATCATCCTAGGAGTGTTCACCGGTATTTCCATCGGAGCTCTTCCGGGTCTTACCGCAACGATGGGTGTCGCCCTTGTTCTGCCGCTTACCTTCGGAATGGATGCGATTGCCGGCATTCTTCTCTTGATCGGAGTGTATGTGGGAGCGATCTACGGTGGTTCAATTTCTGCAATTCTCCTTCGCACTCCCGGTACGCCGGCTGCGGCAGCCACTGTTCTGGATGGATATGAGTTTTCTAAACGGGGTGAAAGCGGTCGAGCGATAGGTATCGCAACGGTCGCCTCCTTCGTCGGCGGAGTCGTCAGTGTCATCGCCTTATGGCTCATTTCCCCTCAGTTGGCAAAGCTGGCTCTTCGGTTCAGTGCCCCCGAGTTCTTCCTCTTGGCTGTCTTCGGTCTCTCGATCATCGCTTCGATCAGCGGAAACAGTCTGGCCAAGGGCGTTCTCACCGGAGCTTTGGGAATCACTTTGGCGTTCGTGGGAATCGACGGAATTACCGGCTATCCCCGCTTCACCTTCAACAACATCAACCTGTTAAGCGGTGTTTCTTTCATTCCTGTCATGATCGGACTCTTTGCGATGAGCCAGGCGTTCTCGACGGTTGAATCGATCTTCGTCCCCGGGCAAGTGACCCAAAAAGTCACCAATGTGTTTCCGACCAAAGCGGACTGGAAGGTAATCCTTAGGCACTCCCCAATCAGCGGTATCATCGGAACCATCATCGGGATCATCCCCGGAGCGGGAGCGGAAATCGGAGCGTTCGTCTCCTACGGTCAGGCTAAACGAACGAGCAAACACCCCGAACGCTTCGGAACGGGAATTCCCGAAGGGATCGCCGCTCCGGAAGCGGGAAACAATGGGGTAACCGGCGGAGCGATGATTCCGATGCTCACGATGGGTGTTCCCGGAGACGCGGTTACCGCGATTCTCATCGGAGCGCTCACCGTCCAAGGTCTTCAGCCCGGCCCGATGCTCTTTGCCGAGCACCCGATCCTCGTGTATTCAATCTTCCTCGGGATGTTCGTCGCGAACGTCGCAATGCTCCTTTTGGGACTTTCGAGTCTCAGGCTCTTCGTAAAAGTGCTTTCGGTTCCCAAGCCGATCCTCACTCCGATGATCTTCGTCCTCTGCGTCGTCGGATCGTATGCGATCAACACGAGCTTCTTCGATGTCGGAGTGATGCTCTTCTTCGGTGTTCTCGGCTACTTCCTTCAAAAAGCGGATGCCTCCGTTTCGCCGGCGGTCCTCGGTCTCATTCTGGGTCCGATGGCGGAATCGAACTTCCGCCGCGCGCTCTTGATGAGTGAAGGCAACTATGGAATATTCTTCACCTCCCCGATCGCCTGGGTCTTCCTGATTCTTACCGTCATCACTCTGTTCGGCCCGTTCGTCGGAGACTATCTGAAGAAGCGAAAAACCCAAGCGTAGCAATCATCGATTCTACAAAAGCAAGTCACCTCCGGGTGGCTTGTTTTTTTTCGATCAGGTATCCTTACCTCTTCTTTGCTTGCTCAAATCCTCGTTGAGATGCGGACGCTCTTTTCTTAACCTCTTGTTGACTAGAACCAATGGGGGGTATATAGTTTTGACAACGATACCAATCAAGGAGCTTTTCATGGCTTACAAAATCACAGATGACTGCATAGCTTGCGGGACATGTCTGCCAGAATGCCCGACCGGAGCGATCAGCGAAGGCGACATCTATGTAATCGACGCCGACATCTGCATCGACTGCGGCGTGTGTGCAGATGCCTGCCCTACTGAAGCGATCATCCCCGAGTAAGGAATGTTGCTTTGCGATTGAGACAGCTCATCACGGCTGTCTCTTTTTTTTCAAAGGATTGTCGATGTGGATGTCCCCACCATTACGGTTACCGAGCTGACCCGCTCGATAAAACAGGTTCTTGAGGAAGGATTCCCGTTCTTCTCCGTCACCGGAGAGATCTCGAACTTCCGGCCAGCTTCCAGCGGCCACTGGTTCTTCACCCTTAAAGACGAGGGAGCCCAGATCAGCTGCGTCATCTTTCGTTCAAATGCCTGGAAAACAACCTTCACTCCGCAAGATGGTGACAAAGTGACGATCACCGGATCGCTGGATCTCTATCCTCCTCGAGGAACCTATCAGATCATATGCGAAACGATCGTGAAAACCGGCTTCGGGAATCTGCTCGCCATCCTCGAAGAGCGCAAAGTCCGCTATCAGCAGAAAGGATACTTTGACCGCAAGCGACCGTTGCCCAAAAACCCGACGAAGCTGGGCATCATCACCAGTGCTACCGGAGCGGCGCTGCAGGACGTCCTCTCAGTTCTTCGACGCCGAGCCCCTTCCTTGGAGATCCTGCTCTTTCCTTCCTTGGTTCAAGGTGCCGAAGCCGCCCAATCGATCGCATTTCGGATCGAACAGGCGAATCTGCTGTCCGACTGCGATGTGCTTTTGATCACCCGCGGCGGCGGTTCGATTGAAGATCTCATGCCATTCAGCGAAGAGGTTGTCCTGGAAGCGATCCATGAATCCACGATTCCCACCGTCAGCGCGATCGGCCATGAGATCGACTGGGCCCTCAGCGACTTCGTAGCCGATCTGCGAGCTCCGACCCCATCCGCGGCGGCCGAGTTGATCAGCAAGGGAATCTATGATTCCAAGACCGAGCTTGTTCGACTCAAACAACGACTGGTTGCCGCAATTGAACACCAACTTTTACGGGCCGAAGTGGCGGTGGGAAAAGTCAGCATCCCGTCACTAAAGGCATATCTGCTTACCCAGGTCGACCGGAGACAATTCCGTTTGGCGAACGCTCAGCTGGCCCTTTCCGGCAACATCGAGGATCAGCTGACCCATAAAAGAAACAGGTTGACCCTGTTGACCAATCAATTGAACGCCTTGAGTCCGCTTGCTATACTCGAGCGGGGATTCGCCCTTGTCTCCACGGAAGAAGGGTCGGTTCTTCGAAGCAGCAGACCGGTGCGCGATGGCGATAGACTGAAGATTCGTTGGATCGATGGAGAACGGTCGGTTCGTGTGGAGGAACAGGATGAACTTTGAAGAAAAGATCGCAAAGATCGAAACGATTACCAAAAAATTGCAGGATGAGCATACCTCGCTCGAAGATTCGATCGCCCTCTTCGAAGAAGGGGTCACGCTGGCAAAAGAATTGGAACAAGCACTGGAAGAAGCGAAAGGGAAAGTGGAGAAAGTGGTCGGTGAAAGCCTGACCTCGATGGAAGTCGTCGAATTCCGGGATGAATAAAAGCATCTTTTGAACATAAAACACTGCATGCTCACCAAAGCGGTGAGCACGCGGACAAGTGAACGATCGGTTAAAGATTCAACATCGCAAGGCGTTCATCGACGAACACACCGTCCTTGCGGACCAGAACTCCATCAAAGTAGATCTCTCCACCCCCGTATTCGGGGGTCTGGATTTGAATCAGATCCCAGTGCACTGAAGAGCGGTTGGTGTTATCCGCATCCTCATAGGCGTTGCCCGGGGTGAAGTGGAACGAGCCGGCGATCTTTTCATCAAAGAGTGTGTTGTCCATCGGATGGAGAATTTGCGGGTTGCAGCCGAGGGCGAACTCCCCGACGTATCGCGCCCCCTCATCGCGGTCGAGAATCTCATTGAGCAGACGATCGTCATCGGCGTGGGCTTCTACGATCTTTCCGTCTTTGAACGTGAATCGGATGCCGGTGAAGAGGTGCCCGCCGTTGGTCGACGGGGTGTTGTAGGTGATCGTTCCGTTGACCGAGTCTTTGACCGGAGCGGTGTAGATCTCCCCGTCGGGAATGTTCATTTCACCTGCGCACGGTACCCAAGGGATGTTTTTCACGCTGAAACGCAAATCCGTACCGGGAGCGACGATATGAACATTGTCGACGGTATCGAGGTGCTTCTTCGCCTCCGCCATCGCGCCGGCCATCGCCGCATAGTCGACATCGGTGCACACCTTATAGAAGAAATCCTCGAACTCCCTCGTTCCCATATTGGCCTGAAGGGCCATGACCTCGGTTGGATAGCGCAGCACGACCCACCTCGTTTTTGGAACTCGGATATCCATATGAACCGGTTTGGAGTAATGAAGGGAAGCCAGGTTGTTCCGATCGGGAATCGTGGCGAGTTCCCGCACGTTGGCGACGCCGCGAATGCCAATGAACACGTCCATCTGTTTCATCCGATACATATCCACATCCGCCCATGCTTTCAGCGACGCTTCACTTGCTCCTTCGACGATCGCGCGTTCGATTCGCTGGTTCCAGATGTTGACGATCGGAAATCCGCCGGCCTCATATACCGCTTTGATCAGCTCTTCCACCATCGGAACGGGAACATCCACCGCGTTGATCAAAACCCTCTCGCCTTTCTGCACTTTGGTTGAATACTCGACCAGCAATCTGGCTAATCGGATCTGTCGTTGATCTGCCATCTCTTCTCACTCCTTTACTCGTACTTCTATCGTTCTTCCATCAAAGGGAAATTCCACCGCGGTCGCTCGAAGGTGGAGCTTCTCATCCGGCTTGCCTCCGTAGCGCTCATCGCCGTCGATCGGATGCCCGCTCCACGCCAGGTGGGCCCGCACTTGATGACGGAATCCGCTGGTTATTCGCGCCCGGAACACCGTCGAACCTTGAGCAACGACTCGCGTCATATACCACACCCCGCTGGTTTTCTCCAGGAGATGGCGAGGCGATTCACTGAGAACCGGGCGCACTTCCCGTCTTTTTTCTCCCCAATGGCGAAAAAGCGAACCGATGGCGACCTCTTTCCCGCCGGCAAGAGCCGGATCCTCATAAGGATAGGGAGGAAAGCCCTCCGGTGGTCTCGTTCTCAGATGTGAACTCAAAAAGTACTCTTTTGTGATGAGTTCAGCCCGGGAGGCGGTTACGAGAGCATCGAACGCATATTGAGTCCGGACGATGATGACCAGTCCGCTCGTGGGTGTGTCCAAGCGATGAAGCACTCCTCCTTCCCAGCTGTTTCGACCGAACGGCGCAAGGGTCTCGGGATACGCGGATGCGACGATGCCGAGGAGAGTCGGCTTTTCAGGAGGATCTTCCTTCAAGGGCACGGTGGCCAAACCCGCCGGTTTATCGGCAACAAGTATATGGGTATCTTCATAGGCGATTCTCACGCCCGTTTCTTCAAGCATAGCAGAATCAGTATATCAAATTACCCACTAAAGTACACATATGATGTATACTATTTCCAATGTCAGAGATACCGATTAACACCGAGACCTCCTCAAGCGTGATTTTAGAACTGATTCTTCGCCTCAAAGTCAAGGACGTGATGTCGACGAACGTCATCACCGCGACAAAAGAAACATCCCTTCGGAAAATCCAGCAGATCATGCGGGAAGAGCGGATCACCGGCCTGCCGATCGTGATGGGCAAACGCCTCGTCGGACTTGTTTCGATGGACGATATCATCAAGGCGCTCGATCTGGGATATATCGAAGAACCCGCTCAAAACCATATGAGCCAGGATCTCATCGTGCTGGATGAAGAGATGCCGGTGAGCTTTGCGATCAACTATTTCTCCCGCTATCGCTATCACCGCTTTCCCGTTCTCAACAAATACAAACACCTGGTCGGGATGGTCACCAACCGAGATATCACCACCGTCCTTCTCGTTGAAATCAACAAGGAGGTCGAACGGTTGGAGAAGCTTGCGAAGGTACATACCCATGCCACCGAGATGAGCGGAGAGGTGCATACATATCCGATTCTCAAAAATGACTTTGAGAATGCGGGATCCGCTTCCACCCAGATCAAAAAGCGCTTGAAAGAAGCGAAGATTCCCAATGCGATCATTCGCCGAGCCGCGATCGCCAGCTACGAGCTGGAGATGAACATGGTGGTTCACTCCGACGGAGGAACCTTGAAGGCGGAGTACACTCCCACCACCTTGACGCTGACCGCCCAGGACACCGGACCGGGAATCAGCGATATCGAGGGGGCGCTCACCCCCGGCTGGTCGACCGCCAGCGAATGGATCCGCTCCCTCGGCTTCGGTGCGGGAATGGGACTGCCCAACGTGAAAAATGTCGTCGACACGTTCTTCATTGAAAGTGATGTTCGCGGAACGACGGTTTCCTGTACCATCAATTTAATCCCTAAGGAGGAAGACCAAGCATGACCGTTAAGGATCTTAATCAAGTAGAAGGACTGAAAGCCCACCATATCGCCGATGAAGACCACGCAGTGACGGATATCTACTGTGGAGATCTGCTCAGTGATGTGATGGCCAATGCTCAGGAAGACAGTGCCTTGCTCACCATTCAAGCGCATAAGAATACGGTAGCGGTCGCATCCCTCCTCGGCCTCAGCGTCATCATCCTCTGTAATAATCGAACTCCCGCCCCGGATATGATCGAAGCGGCGGAAAGTGAAGAGATTTCGATCTTCTCAAGTTCCGCCAACCACTATAAGACCGCGTTGGCGATCACGCCATTTCTATAACCGATGGGTGTCTACCGGGTCGACCTGCACAATCACTCATCTCTTTCACCGTGTGCCGAGGACGATTTATCCCCCTTTCTGCTGGCGATCGAGGCGAAAGAGAAAGGGATCGACATCCTCGGCTTGAGTGATCATAACAGTACCGACAACCTCAAAGCATTCGCCGAAGCGTGCAGAATCGTCGATATTGTTCCCTTCTTCGGCATCGAAGTGACCACCATCGAAGAAGTGCATGTTCTTGTTCTCTTCGATCGCCTCGCTCCCGCGCTCGCCTTCGGTTCGTGGGTCAACGCCCATCTTCCCTACTATCCCAACAATGAAAAACTCTTCGGCCGCCAACTCATCTACGATGAAGAAGGCGATCAGACAGCGGAAGTGAAGCAGATGCTCGCTACAGCGACGACCTTGAGCTTTGAGGGGGTGGTCGACAAGGCGCTCGGTGAAGGAGCGCTCGTCATTCCCGCCCACATCGACCGAGGAAGTCAAAGCGTTCTGAGCAACCTGGGTTTCCTGCCCGAACTGCCCTATTCGGCGATCGAAGTAGTGAAGCCGAGCAGCGAATTCGAACAACTGGGGTATCCGGTCCTCACAGGCAGCGATGCCCACCGCTTTGAAGAGGTGGGCATCAGATCATGTCTGATTGAACTACCGGATTGTTCAGCTGAAGCGCTTATCGCCGCTTTGAACGGCTGAAAAGACGGAGAACGTACAAGAAGAGGTTGATGAAATCCAGATACAGGGTCAACGCTCCGATAATCGAGAGCTTGGTAACCAACGTGTAATCGTCACTGTCTCCATAAGCCTGGTTCATCGCAATGATCTTCTGGGTATCCCAAGCGGTAAGACCGAGGAAGATGAACACCCCTACGATCGAGATGAGGAAATCAAGGCCGCTGGATCTGAAGAGCATATTCAACACGCTGGCGATGATGAGACCCCACAATCCCATGATCAGATAGGTACCGAAGCGGTGCAGATCCCGGGTGGTGGTCATCGCATACAGACTCATTCCGGCGAACATCAATGCCGTGGTGAAGAACGCCCGAGCGATCAATGCCTGTGTGTAGACGATGAAGATCGTGCTCAGCATCGCTCCGTTCAACGCCGCATATGCCAAAAACGCGCCAATCGCACTTGGTGCGCTCATCCGATCCAAGCGGGCGGTCAGATAAAAAACCAGGGAAAACTGAGCGATGACCAAAATGAGAAAGCTCAAGGGATTCCCGACCATCGCACGCAGAAGCGCCGGACTGCCGGCGACGAACCAGGCGATAAGCCCGCTGAGACCAAGACCGGCGGTCATCCATAGGTATACATTCTTTAAAATCGTCCGCTCGCGGGCGACTGCGGTATGCATCATCTTCTGTTCCTGCATTGTCCACCTCCGATATATCTTTAATGTGCGCACAAAACGTCCAAAGGTCAATGGATGGGCGCTCTCTTCACGGAAACTTCACAAAGAAAGACTTCCTGACCGACCTTCTGTAAAAGATGCTTTGCGCTTATCATAAATAAAGCATATAGTTTTGGATGGAGATGATCTTAACCGTAAGGAGCTGAACTGAAATGATGCGGTGCATCAAGCTGGCTGCGATTACCAGTATGTTACTCTTCCTCATCACGCTTGGCGGATGCACGTCGACGAAAGAGGCGAAACCTCTTGTTGGCGAGCAGCTCCATCGGGAGCTTGCCGCCACATTGATCGAAGCGGCCTATGGAATGGACACGACGACCATCATGGCGAAATCAGTTGAGGAGCTCCTTCCGGCAAACGCCCTTCCCATGAGCCAGATCGCCGGCATCCCCCTTTTTGAAGAACAGCTTTCCTGCTTCAAGGATGAAGTGAATTCCGCATTTCTTTCCGCCGCCTGGGAGACCGCTCCCCTCTTGGAACCGATCATCCAAGCAATACCCTGGAGCGACGATCAAGCGCTCGTCGCATCGCTTCGCTCGGGAACCGCCACGCTTGAGCGGGTGTACGGTGAAGAGATACTGGCGATGATCACCTCGATTCTCAGTCAAGCCCTGAATCCGGCGACCAGTCGATGGACGGCTCTCATCGACTGGTATCTTCTCTACCTGGAAAGCGTCAAACTCCTGGAGATCGAAGTTCTTCCGATGCCGGATGAGGATATCGGAGGGCATCTGACTCTCTTATACCTGGAGCGCTATTTTGAAGCCCTCGGTGATGAAGAATATCGCCTCCGTGACAGAAATACCGAGGTGCGCTGATGAAACTGTTTTCTGCGACCAAATCCGGCTCGGAGCCGCTGGCATACCGTATGAGACCCCGAACTCTGGAAGAGTATGTGGGACAGGATGCTATCATCGGTGAAGGCCGGCTGCTCAGACGGGCGATCCAGGCAGACCAGCTCTCCTCGGTCATCTTCTACGGACCTCCGGGAACGGGAAAGACCACCCTCGCCCGAGTAATCGCCAATTCGACCAAGCGGCACTTCGCCACCTTGAACGCCGTCCTCAGCGGAGTGAAAGAACTCCGTTTTGAAATCGATGCGGCACGCGAACGCCTTGAACTGTATCAACGCGGAACGATCCTCTTTGTCGACGAGGTGCATCGTTGGAATAAAAGCCAACAGGATGCCCTGCTTCCTTGGGTGGAAAACGGGACGGTCATCCTGATCGGCGCTACGACGGAGAACCCCTTCTTCGAAGTCAATGCCGCCTTGGTATCCCGCTCAAGAATCTTCCAGCTCAAGCCGCTGACCGATGAGGATCTGATGAAGATCGCCCATATGACGTTAAGCGACAAGGAACGCGGCTACGGCAACTATGAGATAACCTTTGAAGAGGGGGCGTTGGAGCACCTCGTAGATGTCAGCGACGGCGATGCCCGAACCCTCTTGAACGCCCTCGAGCTTGCAGTCGAAACAACCGGCGAGGCGGGCAAGCCAAAGTATATCTCCCTCGCCGCCGCCGAAGATTCGATCCAGCAAAAAGCGGTTCTCTACGACAAGGAAGGGGATTATCACTTTGATGTGATCAGCGCGTTCATCAAGTCGATCAGAGGAAGCGATCCGGATGCCGCCCTCTACTGGCTTGCCCGGATGGTTCACGCCGGAGAGGAGCCGCGGTTCATCTTTCGGAGAATGCTGATCAGCGCCGCCGAAGATGTAGGACTCGCCGATCCCAATGCACTCGTGGTGGTTGAAGCGGCCGCATCGGCATTTGACCGAATCGGCCTGCCGGAAGGCCGCTTCCACCTCGCCCAAGCCGCGTTATACCTGGCGACTACGAAAAAGTCCAACTCGACGATGGGGTTCTTCGACGCCTTGAAGAAAGTCACCGAGGAAGCTCAAAGCGAAGTTCCGAATCACCTCCGGGACAATAGCCGCGACGCCAAGGGATTCGGCCACGGCGAAGGGTACCTCTACCCGCATGCCTACAGCGGTCACTGGGTCGCCCAGCAATACCTGCCCACCGCCCTGCAGGGGAAGATCTTCTATGATCCCGGCGACCAGGGGTATGAGGCGACGATCGCTCAGGAGATCCGGACCCGACGGGAAGAACAGCTGGAATCGATCCAAAGCGACATGTTCGTCGAGCACCTCTCCTATTCGCCCTCTTCCTCGGTCGAAGCACTGTGGCGCCAGAGGTCGGCGGGTGAACGTTCGACGATTCTGAGGGCGATCAAGAAGGAGCTCTTCACCGGACACACGATTCGCCGAAGCGATCGAATCTTCATCGCCAACGCCGGCAGCGGCTTTCTCCTTTGGGAGGCGCTGCGCCTGACCCCGGAAGGCCTATGTGTCGCTCAAGTGGCAACAAAACAGCAGCAGGAAGTGATCGACCACTATGCAAAAACGCTCGATATGCTGGAACGGCCGAGCGTTCAGGTCGGAGATCCGACCTCGGTCCTCCGAGCCCAGAATGAACAGTTGCGATTTGAACACATCTACGGTCGAAACATCCTCTCCCGCCTGCATGCGGAGAAAGAGGTCTTAGCTCTTCTCTTTGAAAAACTGGTGAAAGGCGGCACCTTGAACATCGCCCAAAGCATCCCCTCCCGTTCCTCCCGACTCAGTGAATTCTGCGATCATCCGCTGCTCGGACAGGCGGAAGCGATCATCTACGCCGATGAAGCCAATCTTCTGGTCAATTGGGATGAGAAAGAATTGGAAGAAGCAGTTCGATCGTCTGGATTTCAGGGAAAGAGCGAAGTTCTGTCATTCACCGAGAATCGGGTCTTCACTCCGGAGCAGATTGAAGGCTATTTGGAGAACTCGTATCTGCCCGTCCTCAAGCTCGAAGAGAATGCATCCTTCGTCGCTTCGGTGATTAAAGCCCTTGAGAACAGGAATCTCGCCTACCGTCAGAGCATCGCGATTCTGCGTTTCACCAAGGATTGATACGATATTGTTTTCGCTGAACAATAACGCTATTCATGGTTGTTGACAAAGAATTAGGTTTTTGGCATAGTAAGCAACGTTGAATTGCAGTGGTCTTGACCACTGCTTCAGCTTCCTGGTGGAAGTAGTTCAAAGGTAGAGCCCCAGA
>Ga0116182_1001115_pt1 | contig 28334 bp, 16 predicted proteins | sample AD_UKC077_MetaG_FD_89805 | JGI IMG/M metagenome (GOLD analysis project Ga0116182, IMG submission 89805) | Active sludge microbial communities of municipal wastewater-treating anaerobic digesters from USA - AD_UKC077_MetaG | ecosystem: Engineered > Bioreactor > Anaerobic > Digestate | place: USA...
CAAATTCCAGTACGATATCTGGTCGAAGTGCAAAGGCCCGCCCGGGACTATCAAACAGGCTGTAGGTTGTGTCCTGCGTCCGCATGTTGATATCTCTACTTATAAGTTTACGAAGCTTCGCCGCTACAAAACTCTCGAACACCTTTTCCATAGGGAAGAGGAGCGCAAGCGCAACCTTGCTGCCGGCAAACGCTGTGAAGCTATTTCCAAGCAAGAACACACGACACCAAGAAAGTGCCTTGTCGTAGTGATTCATGCTGCGATCGATAAAACACTTCGAAAAGTCTTCACAGTAGTTTTCGGAATAGTCTACCCGATCAAAGAGAGTCAGCAATCGAGAAGCATATTGGCGGTTGCGTCCGTCATGTGTGGCTTTTAGAAGGAAACGAAGAGTGGACTTTATCAAACGGTTCTCCGGTCTGTTCGCATTGAAGTCATCGTAGAGAACGTAGAAACGCTGTTTGTTGACCAGATTGTACTTGATGTTCTGTGAGGTCAGAATCTTCCCTTTATAGAACTTTTCATTTGCTTCAACTGGCGTGTAAGCTGATTTAAGGCCCTGTTTTGTAAGTGTAGTTACCTCATCCAGGAACATCTTTATAAAGATCTCGAAGAGATTCAATCGGTCCACGTGAAGATGGGAAACATTGAAATCTTTGAAGGTGACATCTCTTAACGTCTTAAGCATCTCAAGAAAGATTCGTTTTGTTTCATCTTCGCTGATTTCGTCGCCCGCGATTTTAGGAAGAATCTCGATTACCGTCCCGTCAGTCATCGCTATCAGTCCAACGTAATTCCGAGCAGTTATAACCTTGCCAGCACCCCTTCGAGCCGATAGCGAAAGAAGTTCGATCGCCTCTGTTTCTTTTTCAGAGACATTGGCGAGGATAAAGTTCTCCAGAGCTTCAAAGGTCTTCTTAGGCAAGGCCTTATATCCATTTACAGTCTTTTCACAGGCAAACCCGCTGTGTTCAGTTATAGTGTAAGTCATCTCACATTTGCCTATAGGCTTCAATCATCTTGAAGGCCTCTCTGTTCACCTCGTAATACTCCGGGAAGTCAATTTCGGCACCACCAAACAAATCAACGGCATCAGTCTTTTTCACTATGAAGCAGGTTCTTTCATCTGTCTTTTTGTTGTCTCCCAGAACAAGCCGGATCTTCTCATAGTCGTCGTAGAAATACTCCTGCAAGAGAGGCACTATGCTGTTTTCGAAAATCTCTGCAAGAGTCTCAATAGTCGCGCTATTCTTAAGTGGAAGCAGATAGGAATGCCCTATCGTATGCTCGCGATCGAGCAAAACTGTGATGCGCTTGTTAATTGTATCGAGCATTTTTGCAATATCAACATCGTCTACAAAAACGCCTCTGAGCGTAGTTGAATCGGGCTGCATTTCGACAAAGCTAAACCTGCGGCGCAATGCGGAATCTATCAGCGCTATAGAACGATCGGCAGTGTTCATGGTTCCAATGATGTAGACATTATCGGGCACACCAAAATTCTGACCGGAGTAGGGAAGTTTCGCGCGGAGCTGCTCGCTTGCACCTATACGCTTCGAAGGTTCAATCAGCGTTATTAGCTCCCCGAAGATCTTGGAAATATTGCCTCGGTTGATCTCATCTATTATGAATACTCGGTTTGGAACCTTGACCTTTTCTTTGAAGAGATCAGGCTTCAGATTCTTGAGCATTTGCAGAACATCCGAGACAGAAACAGACAGTTTATAAACAGTTGGAAGCGTCATGGTTCTACCGCTATTGAGGTCGACGATATCCTCGTTAATCCCTTTCACTAGCCACCTAACATTCCGCACCCTTTTATAATTAGGGTATTCGTCGTGCCATTCCGGTTCGCCGGTGACAACACCGATAGCATCTATCGTTTTGCTCGAATAGCATGAAAGAACAATATCGCCAATTTGCATCCTGTTGTAAAAGGCGTTAAGAACGTTACCTCCGCCCCGTTCCCCAAAATCTGTAGCATCAGATATGTTCTCGCCGTATTCGTCCCATCCAATGCGAATGTGGTTATTCTCCATGCACTCGGTCCGAGTGGGATTATCGCCTGCTGCTTCAAGAGAAACCTTCCAGACGGTCGGGTTCTTCCCAATCCCCAAATCTGCGTCTGCCTTTCCTCCGACAGGTTTCCCAGCATTATCGCAGAAAGCCTTGAAGATTCCATCGTGAATCTCGTATTCGATTTCGTTGCCGGCATCAGCTTTCTCTTCCGGGGAGACAACGGGACGAATCCCCTCTATGAACTCCTCGTAGCTGAAAGATTGGTGGAAAGTTGTGAAGGCAATTACTCCATCATCCTTATGCTTCAAGTAGCGCTTGAAGACTTCTTCGTAGTCTTCACGCTTTACTTCGTCAATAGATTTTCCCTCAACGATAGCAACGGCGTACTGAATAGCGCTGTAGGTTTTGCCCGTACCTGGGGGACCGTAAAGAATAATATTCTTCGCAGTTATCAGTTTCTTATCTTTATCATCAGTACCACGTGTATTAGGAACTTCTACCGGAGGTCGAGGTACAGGCGACGGACCTCCTCTTTCAATCCAAGCCTTATATGACATCTCCGGGAATGACAAGCTGGGTCTTTCCTTACTAAGTTCATTTTTCAGAGCGCCTAAGAACTCTGCATATTCACTGCCGGTACAATGGGTGCTGGGTAAGTCTACGGCGTAATGTTCAGAAATGTACTTGCGAGAATTGGTGTCAAGAGGGAAGAAAACATTCGGTCTAATCCAGAACAGGCCCATCGTAACATATGTCAACCCGTTGCCGTTAAGGGCAACGGCCTTGTCAAAAGCCTCTTTGAATTCGTTCGAAAAGGTATCTGCATCGGCCGATTCCAAGGCGTAAATAAAAAGGTTCCACATTTCATCGTTACCAACAAAGAAGGACCGTCTGTTATCAAGAACAGGTATTCCCGCAAATTGTGTCGGTGCAGTAACCGTTACCCCGAATTCATCGCCAAGGATTTTCGCCAAAAGGGTTCTATTTGCATCTGACGTCCCACGATTTAATACTCCCATTACTGAGAAAGGATCGATCCGATACTGTCGGGGCCCCCACCAATCTTCTTTCTCGAAATGAAGATATTTCATCAGCGGCTGATCCGATGCAAGCCTCTTGATCACATTGAATAGTTCGCCCGGCTTATTCTTGAATTCGATCAGCTTGTCGGTAAGAGCCTCGTAAAATGGTACCCATTGGAATTCGTCACCCATGATTTCCATCACCTTTGTAAATGCTTGCTTAGAGCTCTTCTATCTAAAGCGTGAACTGTCGGTCCACAAGTATCGACAAGCGTTGAAAGGCCGCTGTGTCAAAGAAAATCCCCTATACTTGATACTGTGTAATCCGCAACTCTTAGGTTATGATCAGTTTCCTGTTTGCCGTTAACATGGAGTCACACTTCTTCCTGACTAAATGGTTTCAAGCTTCTTCCTGTTCCTCAACTGATGACTCTTTTCGCTCTTGTTCGGTCATGTATTCCTCGCGAATCTGCGATAGGGTCTTTCCTGTAGCCTTGTGGACGGCGAAGGCATACGTCTGTACGCTAGACCAACCATAGACTTTTTTCAGCCATACTTGAAGCGACAGTACCTCTTCACCCACTTTCACTTTTCCGCTATTCTGGAGAATCCCTTCATCTTCTCTATCTTTGGCACCAATAATGTCGCCTTCTTTCACGATTCCCCATTCAAGCATGGCATCGATTCTGGGCAGAACCCTTCTTGTCATTTGCCTGTCTGTTTTAGTCCTTCCGGGTATTGACCTGTCCATTAGATTTACATAATACTGGTCACAGGTAGCAACCGGGAGTATTCGCTCTGCGCGGATATATGTTTTGTCGTCCAGTTTGTAAGGTATTAGGCGATAACAGCTGACATCGACACCGTTGCTGTTAAGCCAGGCAACGGCTGATAAGGTCTGTTCATCGAAATCGGACGCGGCCAAGATTATTCTCTGACTTTTGTTGAAGCTCTTTTCAGCATCATTAGCCCTCAAGAATTCGTTTATTCTTCGGAGTCCGAGTTCGTATGATGTTAAATCCATTTGCTCGAATTCTTCACGATGCTTTTCAATATAGGGTCCATATACTTTTCTGACAAGACTTTCGATGTCTCTAATGGTTGCATAGCTGGCCGCATATCTAACAGCCTGAAACTCAAAGGCTTCCTTTCTGTTTTCGATATCTCTGGGATCTCTTTTGATCTCTATCAATACTATATTGCCTTCGTTGTCGATAGCCGTTAGGTCACTGCGTCCATTATTTTCGTTCTTAACTTGTTGGCCTACAATAATCATAGATTCCTCATCGTCGCAGAGCATATCGATATTGCGTCTCAGAATCTCCTCAATGTCGCTTTCTTTAATCTCGATCGCCGAGAAAGTCACAGGCTCAACTCTTTCAGCTCTCATATTTTCTATTTTGTACATAGGACCTCCTGTCTTGGCTTCCGACTAACATCATTAGAATTCGGTGTCACTCTTCTTATAGCGTTTACGTGTGCGGCCTATCGTTAGTTCTGATACCGGCACACCTAAGTTTCCATCTCAGAGTTTTCTTACCTATGCTAAACCTCTTTGACGGACACGTTAATCAAAGTACGTTTACTCTTATTGAACTTCTGGGCTCTGGGTCATCAACCTCGAGCGCGAGGTTGATTATGTCCTGGATGTTCGTTCGACTGTAATTTGTGCCCATCCACCAGCCTGGAACTATTTCGACAGAATGAGAAGCGGCCAAATCCGTACGTCCAGGATAGAGGTCAAGCTTATCTTTTGCCAAGTACCTTCTCTTTTTTCCGTGTTTGCGAGAAGCAAACCGTTCTAAGAAAGTGGCGTCTTCCTGCGATAGGAGCTGAAAAAGCTTGATCATTGCCTGACAGGCAGAAGTGGCAGAAATTCTCCGGTCTTGAAAGTCGAAATCGAAGACGCTTGATCTCTCTGTTAGTTTGGAAGCGCCGTAATTGGGTGATGACGTTACCGATTTTCTGGTAGTTGCCGAGTTTGAACTTTCAGGCAGAATCACCATTCTCTGGCTGATGATTTCTCTTTCGATGAACTCTCCGCATACCTCTAGTTCTGGCTTGTATCCGCAAATGTCTTCTACCTTCTCTGCAAACAGCTCTAGTAGAAGAGAGTCAGGTTCGGTCAAGAGCATCTTCCATGCTTTCGAAAGGTTTTCAGCAATAATCCTTTCTCTCGAAACATTTCTGTAGTCTTCTCTCGCAGCCTCAAGAGCCTCGCCGGTGCAGACTTTCTTGTAACTAATGTATCTTTGAAGCCTTTCCGCTGCTTCCGAGATTTCACGTTCAAGAAGATCTAGTTTATAGATCCTGCGTTCATCATAACGGCCCTGTTCACCAGGAAGATAGAAACTCCATTCCTGGCCATCTGTCAAAATTGCCATAGGTACTCCGAGCATAAACGCGTATTCAAATAGCTGCTTATCTGCCCCATCTGAGTGCCCAACCTTCTTTACTTCAATGAACACGACAGGACGGCTCTCGGGATAACAAAGTGCGAAATCTACACGGCGTCCTTCGATGGAGTATTCCGGAATTACGATTGAAGTATTGAATACGGGCCATCCTAGCTCGTGCAAAGTGGGAAGAACCACTCCCTGCGATACAGCTGCTTCAGAATGAAATCTACCACCCTTTAGATTTTGCCTTACTCTCTCAATGTGATCAGTAATTGCCATTCACAGACACCTTCTTTGTTCTCCTAGAATTCAAACCCAGCAGGCTATCAGATCGACCTTCTCCCTAAAGATATTAGCTTCTCTTCTCTCTTCTTGAGAGACTCTCTTGACAAATCGATTAGTCTTCCGTATTGTTTTCTTCCCGAGATCTATCAATAGCTTTTTGTAGCCTTTCAATACCGAAGTCACAGACTTTTCTCGAATTCTCCGCCCTACTGAAACTAGTTACGCAAATTTTGTTCTCTTATGTTTATCCACAAAGAGAGCAAATTCGTCAGAGCGCCTAATATTGCCAGTAGATCGTTCTTCTCCATACTTTCAGGAACGAAGTCTATTTTCAGATTCGAAGAATGGGAGCATGAGTTTCCTATAAGTCTTATTGCGTGCATATAAGAGATCACCCAAGGAGATAATTTGCTCTTGAGAGATTCAATCAATGTATAGAGACTATCATTGGGTGTTTCAATCTCAAAGGCATTAATGAGATCCTTCGCCATAGACTCAATTACTGTTCTAGAGTTAGAGCCAATTGACTGAATGCTAACTGGTTCGTAGCCTAGAAGTTGCTTCAGATCATTTAGCGTCCTCTTCAGAGAAGCACTAACCCGCAGATTTTGGAGGGAACATATTTGATCGGTTACCTGATTAATCAAACTGGATAGAATATCTCCCACTATGTCGCCTCGAATACTGTGTCTTTCGCGAATTGTGTATAGCGCATTTTTCACCAGCTCAAGTTTTTCACTCTCATATACGAAAAGGTTTAGAGATGCACAGTGTTTCGATGTTTCGAGCCAAATCTTGCTTTTTTCAATCATTATCTCAAGTGCCTTCTTATAAGAAGAAGCGTTTGATGGCAAAATCTCCGAAATCCGTTGCCCCGCTATGATTGGAAAGAAGACATTGTCAAAAGAAAATCCAAGGCTTTCTAGAGCTGTGAGTGAAGATGTAAATACGTCCAAGACCTCTTCAAACAAAGAGACGCTCGATGAAAGTGCTTCAATATTTGTTCTAGGAATACGGAGTGTCAAAACCCCTTTGAAATCGAAATCCTCAGTTTCTTCAAAGAAGACGGATATACCCCTCCAAGACAAAAGTGGACTCTTATCCAGGTTCAAAGATCTTCCAAGTTGCTCTTGCAACTTCTCCAGAACAGCACCTGCAGGGGCAGAGTACTTCGAGGAATGAGTCGAGAGAACGAGTAAAGGTTTCTCTTGAAGTGATAATTCGGTCCCTTTATCGAAAATATCACCTTCGTAGATATTGAAAGACCTTATCCCATACTCAGATTCAACACCAAATTGGTCAATAATTCTAGATTCTCTCACGAGAACACCTCCTTCGATTGCCTCTAGAAAAGCTCTGAAATTGCTGGTTCAGTTATCCAGAGGATTTAACAAAGCAGTTCAAAGAGATTCCTGAAAAACCACCGTTCCTTGATTCACGCTCCTGGATTCAAAGTAGTAGTTAATACAGCGCTCATAGTCACTTGATCACTTCTTTCCACAGTCTTTCAATGATTTTAGCCAGAACTTCAGTTACGGGAAAGTTTGTCTACTGAAAGAAGTGAAGTATCGTAAGTTCCTCTAAACCCGTCGCTTTCAGTAGAAGCTTTTTGGTCAGCATCCCTTCCCCGCGAGAGCCTAACACCACCAAGTTCATTTCTTGCTCTCAACCCTTCTTTGAAGTCCTTTCTACGAATCCAGTAATCTTCAACGAATTTTTTCTGATTTTCAGGAAGTGAGACCACCTTTCCCTTCGCAATGATACCGGGTATGCAGCTTATACCTTTTGCGCGCCATAGAAAGACCGTATCTCCAATAGCCATTTCAGCAGAAAACTGTTTTGCAAGCCAAGTCACAATTTTGTCATCAGCAAAGGAATCTTTCAGGTAGCCATCGATTCTGAACATTGCCGGATTCCCCTGAAAAATCCATGACTTTGTTTTGACACCTCCCTTCTCTTTTCCCTCAGATAAGCACTTTTTGGAATCATCTTCTTTCCGAGGCCGATTATATTCCTTCTCTTTCCACTTTTCTCAAAACATGCTTATCTTACCGATTCCTCCAAAGCCACTTCGAGGTATGAGACCCTTGTTACCTTGATGAGACTACTCTGCATTCGTTCTGCAACCCTTGGCAAGTAATGTAACACAAGCTTTCCTCACATCTACACTGACGAGTTCCCTAGACTTGATCATATTTCTACTAAATCGAAGAAATCCAAAAGATTCTCTCTTAAGGTCGCGCATTATCTATCTACTCTTGTTTTTCTCCTTAATATCGCAAAGCGCTATAATGACTTCGCATAGCAGTTTACCAGTGAGAGGAGCGGGAAAAGAGCTGCGCTTTGCTTTTCTTTTCTATCATTAAGAATGCCCTCACAGATTTTCGTATTCGATTCCTCGTCAAGTATGAAAAATGGAGTCTGACCCCAATTAACTCCGCTGATGCTTAGTCCTCCAGCCTTGCGCGCATAAAGGCGTCTTCGGGACCGGCAATGGGTATTGGGATTATTTTGGAGATCGTGTCCATAGATACGCTCGCGAGGTTTGCCATCTGTTCCAGGGGTACGGTGATAGATTTTGCTCCGTTTTCTGCGAGCATTGTTACCCTGTCGACGAAGGACAGCGTGGTCTTCAGGCTCCCGGTTATTGTCATATCTCCTATTATTCCCAATCCTTTCTTCAGGGTGTTCTTGTGTATTGCCGAGAGTATGGAGACGAATATGGCGACCGTTATGTCATCCCCCACTTCGCTGCCTATCATAGGGGTGAGCTGCACCGCTATGTCGTAATCCTTCAACGCTGAGTTGGATGGGAGGTACTTTCGCTGGTTTGAGCCTATGCAGGAGATCGTGGTCTTCAGAGCTTCCTTCGCTTTCGTCCCGCCGCCGCTTATGTTCTGTCTTCCCGAACCTGGAACAACAATAGTTTCGACCTTCAGCAGCGTCGTCTTTCCGCCGGTTATCGAGACGGTATAGACCACGCCCGGGGGCAGTGGATCCTGCGAGATCAAGGCCTTGCTTCCTCCCTCGTTCACGGATACATAGGTTTCCTTCTTGCTCTCCTTATCTATGTACGAGAAGTTCGTGTCCCAGAACTCGAGCCCTCCCAGTTTCTTCAGCTGCTCCTTTACTCTCCTCCGGCATTCTATGGAGAAGGCCAGGACTTCTTCTATCGCTTCTTTAGTGTACTCCCCGTCCGGATAAAGCAGTTTCAACAAACCGGATAGAGTCTTTCGGACCGCCTTCTCGTCCCTTCTGTTCAGCTGGCTTCCGAAGTTGAAGTAACTGTCCGGTGCGTTAACTGCGGAACTTCCCCTTAAGGATCTCATAACCTCGGAGAAGTAGTCTATTGCGAAACCGAAGTGATCTGTGAAGAGTTCGGCTCTCAGTTTCGCCACTTCCCAGCCCGGAAGATAGGCGTGTATTCTGTCGAGCAGGGCCGTATCTTGCATCTCTACAGGGAATGGCTCAAATAGATGAGACATCTTCAACAGAGTCTGCACATCATCGTTAATGTTTCCGTTGAAGACTATGCCCGCCTCGGCAACCACCTCTACCTTTCTCGCGAAAGTGCCCGATTCCATAAAGTCTTTCAGCATCTGAAGCGCCTGTTTGTCTTTGAACTGTATCCCGGCAACTTCATCGAAGGCTATCAGATCCCACTCCCCTACGAGTCCGACCTTTCGTGTGGCGATATTGTAGAAGAGCTGGGCGACGGTAGTGTTTCCCCCAGATAGGAGGAATGAATAAGGCGAGATTTCTCTGTATATGTACGACTTACCGGTGGCCCTCGGTCCAAGTTCAACGAGGTTGTAGTTCTTTTCGACCAGAGGGACGAGTCTGAGAAGCTGGAAGAGCTTCTGCCTGTCGTCCATCTTCTTCGGTTCGAGTCCTATCGAGCGGATTATGAGGTCGGTCCACTCGCCCACCGTGAACTCTTTCCTTCTACTCACAAATTGATCTCGTATAAAGTTGCTCAACTGTATGGGATGTATCTTCTCTACTACAAAAGGCCTTCCGGGGTAGGTGTTGTGGTCGTAGATCAAATCTATTATCGCCCACATACCACCGAGAAGCATTTTAGGATGCTCCTTCACCAGTTTGTCTGTAATTACCCCGTTCTTTATGCTCAGGTTCTGCAGTCCGGCGATGTATTCGTTCTTGGTTATGTCCAGCCAGGCGTCTATCCTGTCTATGACACGGAAGAAGCCTTTATCGCGGAGCTGCATCTTCACGAGTTCCGCCATATCCGGTCTGAGAAAGTGTTTCTCCAGTATCTCCCTGACGCTATCCACGCCCTTTATATCCCTCGGGTCTGACAGGTCGGTGTAGGTTCCCAGCAGGTGCTCGAGGACGTAAGTCGGGACGTTGTAGCCTATCTTCAAGTTCCTGACAAGCGACTTCTTTATCACGTACTCGGGATATATCTTCAGAACCTTCAGGTCTAGGGCGTCCAGCTCCACTCTTCTCTCCCCCAATCAGAATATGCGCTCTCTTGTAGGCAGATACTCACACTCCACCCAGTCCATAAGAGTGCCGTCTTCCAAATCTCTCACTTCTATCTTGAAGGTTTCGCCGCTCTTCGCGTTCACCTTTATTGTCTGTCTCGTTTCCTCGTTTACCGGTTCTTCTATTTCGATCTTTTGATCCAGGCACTGTATATACACCCTGGGAGCGATACCGAACATATCTATTTCGGTGAAGAGGAAGACTTCGAAGTGATCCTTCTGAACCACTTTCAGTCTATCTTTATTTCCGATCATCACTCTCTTTCTTCTCTCCCCCACAACAGGGGTTATGACTAGGTGAGGGATTATTACCTCTTGGTAAGTTATTCCTCCGTGCCAGAAGTGGCCGCCGTAGTCTTTGAATACGTTCCCGCTGTTGGCGTAGAGTATGTAGCTGCTGCCGGTCTGTTCGTATTTGCCTTCCTCGGGTTTGGCGCTGTTTAGGCTGTACCTGACTCCGGATGAGTAGCTTACAGTCTTGTCCTGTTTGACCGTCTCTCCGGGAACGGGAAGATAGAAGCCGTGGTCGCTCGTGAAGTGTACCTCATAGCCTGCCTTAACCAATTTGTCTGCCAGATCGGAGAGTTTGGTCATTATGTCTCCATAGAATTCCATCAGCTCTTCGTGGCCCATAGAGTCTATGTCTCGAGTCTTTACAACCAGCTTTTCTGTCTCGGGCAGTTCCGAGCCTAGCTGGATTATCTCCACTCCCGGAAGGAGTTCCTTCAGGTTTTCCTCTCTATTTGGAACGCTATCCAGCGTCTTACCGGTCTTTTTGTCCACTATGAAGACTCTTTTGTCCTTCAGTATCTTTTCGATCTCTCCGGATGAGAAGAGTGATCCCATTCCCACGGGCGTTTCCGTTGGCGTTACCGCGAGTATTGGTTTGTTTTGTACATTCGCCTTTCTCTTAAGACTCAGCTCACAGGAGAGTTCGTATCTCAGTGCATCTACCACGATAACTGCCTTCTTGCCCTCACCCTTCAGTATTCTGTAAAGGAGGCCGGGCTGTTCCGTTTGAATCTTAGGATCGTAATGGCTCTTCCAGTGGTTCTCCGCTATCTTGTTTATCCCGGACACTTTTTTCACAGCCCAGGTTTTCAGTTTGTCGGGCAGGTGGGAGTGTCTCAGTTTTCTGTCGAGAGAGTCGTATTTCCAGAGAGTTTCCGAGTAAACAGAGAGAAAGCTCTCCAGAGAGCCTATGCTCGAGAGATCGGGTTCTTGCAGGAGCGGTTCTAGCCAGAGTAGTTCCTCCCAGTAGACTCCCGCTTCTCTGTCCTCGTCTCTTTTCTTTCTCTTTCTCGCCCTCTCTTTCGCGAACTCTATCGCCTGTGCGGCGTTTTCTTCCTGTAAGATGGCCTGTATTCTTCTATCGAATAGCTCTTTCTCAATAACCGTGAATGGATGCTTGTAATCATCTTCGAAGAGCTCAATGTTGGACAGCAGTTCTTCCTTGCGGACCTTGGAGAATTTCTCTGCGTGGAGGTGAAGGCTCTCTTCCCACTCGCTCTCTCTCGTCCATTCACTGTAGTATTCGTGAAGTTCATCGCCCGGTCTGCTCTTGTACGAGGCCTCGAGTATCTTCTCGGCTATGAGGGTTGAGGCTTCCTCAGGCGATGAAGAGGCAGTGAGCTTCAGGTCGAAGGTCGCGTTTGCGAAGTGAGTGAAGATGAAGTTCCTCTCTGCTTCCGACAGGCTCTTGGCGTAGTTGCTGTCGCTTAACAGCTCCCACAGTCTCTCCTTCACAATCTTGCTTATGTTTTCCAAACCTCGTTTCTTCAGGTCCTGCCACCAGTCTTTATCCCTATTTAGGCCGTACCTCACGAGAGAGACGAGGAAGTCTTTCTTGAAGTCGCCGCGGGCGATTCTGAGCTCATTCAGAAGGTTTATCGCGGTGATCAGTTCTCCGTTTCCCCTGTCCCAATACTCCGCAAGATAGACGAGCTCCTTCTCCGAACGGTTGGCTATGTAAACGATGACCTTTCTGCCAGACTGGGCGAGGCTTTCTGCCTCGAGCATCGTGAGAAACTCCCTGTCGAGATCATCCAGCACCAGGTAGTGCCAGCCCTGTTCCTCGAAGTAAGAGAGACTTTCCCGCAATAAGAGATCGGAGTCTTTTAACACCACGGGTATTGAAATGTCCAGTTTTTCGAGCCTTGTCAATACGATGCCAAGCAGGTACATAAGACTACCACTCCACTTTCAGCATTTTGTCCATAAGCTTTTTGCTGAGGACGTCGAATTTCAGCAGCCCTCTCTTCTGGAGAGGCGCGATGTTTTTTGCCACGCCTCCGTCCACTTCGGGGAGGTAGCTCCCATCCGCCAGTTCGCCGAGGGCGTTTGAGAATCTCTCCAGTTCTGCCAGTTTCTCCATTAGCTTTTCTCTGTTCTTTTCGTTCAGTTCGGTTGCCAGCGTGTTTTCGAGTGTTCTCTTCACGTCTCCGAGGTACTTCGATCGCAATAGGAGCATCTTGTCGTAGCTCCAGCTGTGATGAAGAACGAGGAAGTTCACGCTTCCCTTATCCGATGTAAGCTGCCAGATTATTGGTCGGCTCATAAACCTCTTGGAATGGTTCTTGAAGAAGTCTTTAAGCAGGTAATCATCCAGTTTCTTTCCGAGGAGGTTCTCCAGCTCGTTGTAGGTGTCGCCTATCCCTAGGGCACGCCATCGCTCTATTATCCTCGTCGATATTGAAGTCTCTCCCGTATCTGTAGAGAGTGAGAGTATCCCGTCGTCGTCTTCTCTCATTATCTCTATCGTGAGAGCCTGTATGTGTTCGGATATAACGTCCTTAACTGCCTCCGATGGAAGGGAGTCGATCTTCGAAAGCTCTTCGACTACGGTGACGGGGCTGACTTTCAGAGTACCGGCCAGTTCTTCGACTATGCCGAATTCCATTCCCGTTATCGCTTCGCTCTTACCAGAGCCTCTGTCGTGTCTGTGTTTCAGATACAGCTTCTTCAGTGTCTTTCTCTCGTCTTCATTAAGGTCTCTGGGAGGGTAAGCGCCGACAGGTATGCCTTCGGACTCGAGGACCTCCAGGACGGCGGCGTAGATGTTGGAGGCCAGAGGTGAGAGGTTAGAATAGGCTTCCTGCGTCCGTCCACCGTTCAGTAAACCGGAGAGCGATATGACTTCTCTAAGCGTCGTGTCCTCGGGCAGGAGTTCGTAGAGCTTCAATACCAGTTCGTCGTTTACAGCCTCGTTTATTAGCAGTCTCGCCTCGAGCTCTGCCTTATGCAGGAAGAACTTCTTCAGGGCGTTCTTCACGTTTACAAGGCCGCCCTCTTCGCTCATTTGTTTCAGTCCCCAGGAGAGAGGGTCGTGTTTGAAGTCGCGCTCCATAACGTGGAAGCCGTACAGCTCTTTCTTTATCTCTATGCAGTCCTGGGCGAGAGAGGAGAGCGTTATTGAATTGAGTGTGGAGAGTGGAGAGTTGGGAGAGAGGCTCCCTAGTAGGTCTCGGATTTCGTCGGGGCTTATGGCTTTACTCCCTAGGGCGGATGGATGCGCTGTGGGTATGTTCTTCAGATCCCCCACCTGATAATTCACTGTTGGATTAAGAATTCTCATCACGAAGGATATGAGTTTACTTGTGATGATGCCTGAAAACTCCTGAGGATTACCACTGATTGGAAACATAGAAGAACCACCGACATCAAATATGCAGTTCTTCGGCATATACCTGCAGCTGAAGCCGAACGAACTCACAAACGAATAAGTCAACCCCTCTCTGAAGTAGTAGGATTCGTTTTTGACTACGTATTCATAGTTACCATTTAAGTACGGATACGTTTTTACAACATAGTCTTTTATCTCTTTTCCGTCGTTTTCCCAGTTAACTATCCACCACAGATTTCCGTACCACTTGTTGTAAGGTCCACCCTTAGCGTAAGGTACCCATTTCTTTCTATCGGTTTTGTAATTTAGCGAGATGTCCTCCTGCTCCACTTCCCACCAGAAGCGGAGGAAGCGGTCGTTATCTGATGTTTGACTACCTGCAGTAACATTAGCGAACTTCTTCAATGGCTTGTACTTCCTGAACAGCTCCCTTATCCTGTCGCTTATCCAGTAAACGAAGGGATAGCCCGGGATTTTCTTGAACTCGTTTTGGTTTAGTGTATATGCTCTTTGGGGTACTCTTCCGGCCAGGGTTTCCTGTATGGTCCTGACCTTCTCTTCGTAATCCAGATCTTTCACACTATGAAATGACGATTCCAAATGACCGTTGCCCCTCTCTATGGAGAACATAACGGTATTAACTATCTCGCCTCCTATGCTCTTGAACGCCCGCGGCCCGAGGTGAACCAGAGAGGAGATCCTCGCATTGTCAAGAAGTATCTTTCTCAGCTTTTCGTGTGAGGAGATGAACATAAAGGACTGCATCGTAACCATACCCAGAAAACCTCTCTCAGCCGCCAAATCTAGGCACTTTTCTATGAAGGCCGAGTACATATCTGATTTCGAGTCGGGATAGTAATCCTTCAGGAAGGTCTTCATATCTTCAGAGAGAGTTCCCGAGTCTCTGTAGGGCGGGTTCGTGACAACAACATCGTATTCGCTTAACAGGAGTCTTATCGCACTGAACTGTTTGGCGTAATCGCTGTTTAGAAGCGAAGAAACGGCATCCACGTGTGCCGGAAGTTTCTCCTCTATCGTGTTTACCATTTTTTGTATGAGCCTGTCCATAGACCTGTCTGGAGACGCTTCCATAAGCGCAGATGTCTTTTCTGTCTTTCTCTTTTTGCCTGCAGGCTTCATTCTGAAGAGAGAGCCGATCATATTGAGTTTCTTGAGGCTTGTTAGGGTTTCCATAAGGTTGCGAATCACAGGGTTGGTGAGGTCGGAAAGACCCATTGAGAGCATAAGGTCGGATTCGTCGAAGTGATCCATAGAGAGAGCGTAAAGATTCGACCTCTTCAATTTCGTGTTCTTGGATAGTTTCTTGGCCTTCAGATAGAGGCTCAGGGCAGTCAATTGTATCGCCCTGTCATCTATGTCAAGACCGAATAGGTTGTTTTCCACAATCTTCTGGGGAATATTTTCACTGTGCCCGCAATCCAGGTACATCTGGTGAAGCAGATCCATAGCGTAGAGGAGGAAGTGGCCGCTTCCGCAGGCAGGATCCATAACGGTTATCTCTTCAATTGGCTTCTTTTCGCGACTCTTTACCGGTACAGTTGTATCGTAATACTTCAGGGAGTTTCTTAAGGGGCTTTCGGGGTGCATCTCCAACCAGTACCGACCTAGTGTGTTATCTAGTATGTATTTCACTATGTAATCTTCTGTGTAGAACTGGGTGACACTCACGAGTTTGTAAGAGGAATCGACCTTCTTTTTTGCCGAGATTTCGGCGTAGATCCTCGCTTTTTCTGCGTCCTGGTAATACTGGTAAATCCAGCCTATTATGTCGTCTTTCAGCCATTCATTAGGGTCTATGGAGTTGATTAGGTCTATCACAGCTACCGTTTCACTCGGTCGTGGCAGAAAGCCGTAACGGCTGCCGTTATACAGCTGGGGAAGCTCCAGCGAGAGAGTCTGGAAGACTTCTCTCAATACGGTGTTTATTCCTTGGCCAGGTTCACTGTTTTCCTGCGGATTGCGGCTTAGATAAAGGTAGTGAGCCTCGCTCTTTCCCCCAGTGTCTATGCTCTTGGTTACATATGTCCGCTCTATCAACCCTCTGGCCTCCATCACTTTCAGTCCGACCAGCCTATTGAGCGTGGTGAATGAGGCCTCCTGCACGAACTTGTTTCTCGCTTCTTTTGCACCGAGCTGTTTCTCGTCGGCCTGTATTATGGGAAGTATCTGGTTTCGCAGGTCTTCGAAGCCCGTCGTCGGCTCTCTGTAATCGCCGTTCTCGGTTATGCCGCACTGTTTGAGAAGGAGTGGGTATGATTTCTCCAGAGTCTCGCGAATCTGTATTATCGTCTTTTCGAGATCGGCCATATCAGTCCTCCAGCTCTAGCTCTAGCTCGGTGTCTTCCGAAACAGAGAGTTTTTCCAGTTCTCGCCTCAGTTCGCGATAGGTGAGTTTTCTCTTTAGCGTCAGTCTTCTTGGCTGTCTCTCCTCTTTCGTGCGATCATCCGGCTTTTTTGGAGACTCTTCCCTCATAAAGCTGTCGAAGGAGTCCTCAAGTTTCTCCAGCCTGTTAGAGAACTCCGTTATGTAAAGACTGGCTTCATTCAATCCGGTATGGCACTTCTCGCATTTTATGGAGAACTGTATTTCAAGTTCTCTGCAGGGAGGGGTTGGTCTTCTGAACCAGTCCTGATCCCCAGCTCTCTTTCCCAGCGAGTTTTTCTCATCCTGTATGGAATCGAGATATTCGTTTATCTTCTTTAGCCATTCGTCTCTCTCATCGTGAATGGGGTTGAAGTAGCTCTTATAGGTGTTGCGAAGATTCTCGAAGGTGCTGTCGAGATCGGTGCCGAAGGAGGCTATGCTGGGCAGAGTGTCCTTATACTCTTTCAAGATCGCGGAAAGTTTTTCGCTCTGGTCTTTCTCGAAGGCGCCCTTGGAGATTTCACCTTCCAGCTCGTGAAGGAAGGTTTTCTGTCTGCGAATCAGCTCGTAGTTCTTATCGAGGAACTGCTCAGTCTTGTCTGCGGTCTCCTTCAGTTCGCGTATAGAATCTCTCTCGCGAAGCAGGTCATCCAGACAGTCGCTATCGCCACCGGTGAGGGTGTTTATCATCGTTCTTAGAGTATCTAGATTCCATTTCACATCGGCACCGAGTTTTTCCATCTTTTCTTTCAGCTCATTCATTCTTTTGTCGAGATGTTTCATCGCTTCCAGTGCCCGAGATATGAACTCACTCCTGGGTGACTGGAGCGACAGTCTCCCATCGTCCAGAAGCGGGTTTATGATGTCCATAAGATACTGCTTGTCGGACGGCTTAAGGACTACGCTGCGCCGTATCCTGGCCTTCTTGAATTCGCTGACGCTCTTCAGAGCCTTATGCACATCGGCCTTTCCGTAATAGTCTGAATTGTTTACCATTATCTTTCCGCCACGGATGAGACAGGCCACTGAATAGATTATCGTTTCCGGGGTCCAACCATACGGAGGAGAAGAGAACTTTTCCAGCAGAGTCTCTCCCGTCTGATCCTCTCCCAGATACTCTATGACCGGAGAGATTATCTTGTGTGTCTCGATCAGCTCTCCGTTGTCGTTGAAGACTCTGTGGTCGTCATCTAATCGGATTGTCTTCAGCGTGTTCTGGGGTCCGCTCAATACTCCGTCTATGTCCTTGCTCGTGGCGGTTGTGTAGGTGATCTCTGTGTAATGGCCGGGGATTACCTTTTCCTTCAGGAGGTCCTTAAGCTCGTTTATTAGGCTGGAAGTAGGTTTCAATTCGCCCTCGTAAAGAAGCTGTCCCGAGTCTATTGCTTTTCGCAACACCCGACCCAGCTCGTTTTTCTTGTCGTTCATTATCCTGCCGTACTTGGTCAGGATTTCGTGTATGCCCTCTCCCGTCTTTTTCGTTCTGAAGGAGTTCAGCGAGGCGTCCAGGCTCTTTATCTCCCTTGCCAGATCGCCAATGGTGTCGTCGGCCTCGGGGATCACATAGACAGTATCGCGGTGGTTCATTGACTCGAATTCGAGACCTTCCACGTTTACACCGGTGAAGGGAGCTATGCGGACCTGGAGACCCTTCTTCTTGCCGCCGATCGCGGCGTTATCCAGGTACCATTCTATGGGAATTGAGGGACCATCACCGTAACGGATCTCCTTGTAGTTGAAGATATTCAGCAGTTGACGGACTATCTCTTCATTTCTCTTTGGGATGTCTATCACGGTGTTATCCATCTCTGCTATGAATTCTCTTTCGAGGTCTGTTACGAGTGTTATCTCACCGTTGTAGCGTGTGACGTATTTCGCCTTCTCGAGGTAGTCGAGGGCATCCTTTACTTCCTTGGTGAGTTCATACTGTTTATCGAAGATGTTCTTGCAGAGCATACGGGTAATCACCGTTTCGCTCGCACTTATCTTATTGAGGTTTTTCAGTATATGGAGCGTCTTGAGTATGTCGGAGGCCTTCACGTTCTTTCCCATATAATCGTCGGCACTGTAAACAAGATGGGTGACTCCTGAGCCGAAGAAGGAGGGGCCTAGTGCGTCGAATAGGTCGGTGGCGCTTACTACCCGTCCGAACTCTTCATCCTTCACATTTTTCAGTATCGTGTCAACGAGAAAGATGAACTTGCGGGCCGTCGCCTGGTAATAAGTCGAACCTATGGTGTTTTGAACCAGATCGGGGAGTAGCTGGAACTGGTATGGATGGAAAGGGTAGTAGGTCATAAGATCGTCCTTGGTTTCGGTCTTCCTATAACTTCCACCCGTGTCGCTGAGGGTCGTTATGTTCCCCTGGTTTTCTCTCATTGTCTTCTCGAACAGGGGCTCTGCATCTATCTTTTTCTTCAGCAGTCTTTCACGGGCGACTTCATCCACGTTCTCTGAGGTGAGGTCGAGTCTCACTTCGAAACGGTCAGTCAATTTGCCCAGCTTTCTCTTGTCGAAGTCTCTGTTGGCTATTAGCTGGTCAAGCTTTTCCTGTGAGGTTACTATTAACCTGACAGATCCCTTTCCCTTTGCGGCGAAGGCCTCTGCGACTCCCTGCAGGGCCAGTATTCTGTCTTCATTGTCTTTGAGGGATATTACGTACTGTCCGATTTCATCCACTATGAAGACGAGTCTCTTTCCGGTCTTCATAGTGTAATCGACACAGTGTTCGGCAAGAACGGCCGGTGATAGGCTGTCGTATTTGTTAACTGCGGATTTCAGAAATTCACTCGCTTCATCCAGTGAGTAGCCAAGTCTTTCGGTCATAGCCTTTACCGCGTAGCGGCGGAACTCTCCGACGTTCTGCGCCACTTTCGAGTAGTCGTTTCCACTCTGCTCTATGTAATTTCGTATCTCTTCGAGGTGACCGAATGTGTCTAATTCATACTCCATTATCGCTACGTTAGGGAATGAAGAGTAGCCACAGGTTTCGAGAAACTTCTTGAAGATCGACTGCTGTATCGTTTCCATATTCAGGGAGCTGTCGGCAGTCATTTCGAACATAACGATGGTGCTCGGTATGCTGTTCAATGACTTTATGTTTCCCTTTATGAATTCCGGGTTCGTGCAGTTGCTCAATCTCTCATTGAAGAGTTCGCGGGCCGTTATTCCCTTAGGTAGTGTGTGGTTCGTAAGGAGATACCCGATTATCTTCGCGAAGTAGGACTTTCCCGAACCGAAGAAGCCGGAGATCCAAACGCCTATCCTGTCTGTAGAGAGAAGCTTGTAGTTCGTCAGAAAGGTTTCGAGGTGTCTCTCTATCTGGTGAGTGACTATGTACTGGGAGATTTCCTTCTCTTCGACGGCGAGATCCTGCTCACCGGCCTTTATTACGAGAGGGACTTCGTCTTCGATGTTTATCCTCAGAAGCTCTTTAATCTTCATTCCCTTACCCCCTAGTTCTTCTATCTCAAATTACCAATGCCCTATAAACCGATGTGGTGTGTCTTCCATCCAGGAATGTCAGTATGTGTTCCTTCCTCTTTCCAGGATAGATGAACAAGACGGGATTGACGAGTTTGCCCGTCACTTCCTCTATTAACGGATTAAGGCCGAAGAGGCCGTTGAGTATGCCCAGCCTGTGTATAACCGTTAGAGGGCTGTCCTTCGAGGATTTCACTATGCTCTCTGTCATTTTTGAATGCAAGAGATGAGCAAAGTCTTTTATGCAGGACTTGCCCAGAAAGGAGAAGTCCTCTGCCAGATTGTCCATTCCATAACTGGTGGCTGTCTCCGAAATTATGCTTCCCAGATTCAACAGCTTCATCCTGCCCTCAAAGCGTATCTTAAGTTCTCGGATGGCTGTCGTCTCTTCCTTGGGAGAGACTATGAGTACAACTGCCTTCGAGCCCTCGGTTTCACTGGTCAATGAATCTACCCTCTCGAGTTTTTCAGAGAGTATGTTTAGCTTCTCTGAAAGCGAAAGGTTATTCTTCAAGTGCATCTGGCAGCACCTCGAAATCTATTTTAGGTTCAAGCCTGACTATGTTTCCGGCCATAGCGAACTCGATTACTCCCGAAGCGTTCATTTCCACCAGGTAAGAAACAAGATCCCTCTCGTCTAGGAGCAGGTACTTGAAATCATCCGAATGCAGGATCTTTGAAGACGAGAGGCCCGAGTTGAAGAGGAAGTACAGCACCGCAGTAACACTCTTCTTAGTCGGGCGGAAGTAATTCAAGTCTATGTTTCTCCCATTTGCACTCGCCATTCCCAGTTTAGAGGTTATGGCGAGGTAATTAGTTACCCTCTTGTCCGACATATATGCGGTAAAGCCTTTCTCCTTGACGATGTAATCAATAACGTCTTCACGAAGCAGAAAGGCCGCTCCTTTATGGTAAGCAGGAAATATCTGCTCGAGTGTAATGGCCCTGACCAGTTTGTCTCTTTCACAGTTCTTCCAGAAGAGGATCTCTCGTTTAGTCTGAGTCTCTATGGTTTCAGAAGTCATTATGCGCGCAAAAGCTTTCAGAGCTTCAGGCGAGAAACCTTTCACGTAGTCTGTAATGAGCCATTTAGCAACCACTTTTCTGTACTCCTCAGAACTGTTCGAAAAGGGATCGTCTAAAACAAGATGACGTTTTATTTCCTCTGTGCTTTTTCCCTTCATAACTTCGGCCATTATGTAAATGACATTCTCTAGATGATCGAATGCTCTGTTGAGGTGTGTTTTTGAGTTTGACGGCATATAGCAGACCCTCCACATTAGGTAAATAGATTATAACAACGTGATTGTCATTTCACCAAGTGCAAAGTCTGGCGCTTATTTATCGCGTCATCTGGTCACAAGTCAAGAAGACCTCTGAGGTTTGTCTTACGAAGTAGATTTGCGGCATACTGCTTCAGTGATTAAAGCTGAATTTTGTGTGTATTTACAAGAAATGTTGACAGCGGTCTCGTCAGAAGTGGATCGAAAACAACTCGCTCATGAAAAAAACGGTCGAGAGTATGCTTCTTCGCGTGAACCACACTTCCTCAAAGAGATAATGGGTTTCCTGGTTTGATTATGAGGCTTTCGAATAGCAGCTACACAATGTATTGCCAATTAATACTATTACTATTGGGTTTCATCCATATGAAGATAGGTGATTTTCACCTGAGCTTGGTCTTGGGGATTCTGCATCTATAAAATAGTGACTGATAAACGAAGACCGGTCTTCGGATTATCAAGAAGAGTCTCTTCGATTTTCTGAACTCTCGAGAGGAGTGGCAAGAGAATTCAACTTAGCGGATTCTATCTTTTTCATGGGAATTTGGTAATCAGTTCTGCTTTTAAAAAGCAGCTTCGCTTGTTGGATGATAGATATTCTCAAAACGGATTCAGGTTTTGCTTAAGGAGGTGATCTTGAATGCAGCTCTGCGGAGGAAACAACCGAACACTATATAAATAGGGAGGGAGAAGATCCGAAATTCAACTGCGTTATTCTTTTCGAGCACTCGAAGGGCCTCTGAAGCGAACAGTCTTAACAAAACTTAAAGAACATTTAAGTACTTGGAATCAGGGTTTCTTTGCGAGTATGATTTGCCCAGTCGGTGTTTCCTATTCCGATTCCGTAAGAAAAGAACTCAAACTGAAGGAAGGTGGGCAAGTTGGTAAGAAGGAAAAAAGGATCTCCTGCAAGAGATCCGAAAAGGTACAAAGGATATTTTTCCCGAAGAGATTCTAGCACAGGAGGATTCGTCAGTTCCTATCGTGATCGTTTCCGCAACATTTCCTCGGAGGAAAGAGTTCACAGGGAGTATCACAGGATTATGAACGAGATTTACGACAGGAATCGAGATTCCTATCCGAATGTTGTTCAAGAAAGGAGAGAATTAGTTGAGAGTCTCAAGATCTAATACCACATCTATTTTCAGAGTAAAGAAGCAAAGAAATTTCGTAGCGATCGACAAGAGCTTTCTGAGCGATCCTTCTCTTTCATGCAAGGCGAAAGGACTTCTCGCCTTCTTTCTTTCCAAACCCGATGACTGGGAGTTTCGGCTCTCCGAGATCAGGAGGAATTTTAAGGATGGAAAGGAGAGTATTAGAAGGGGGATCGAGGAACTGCAGAAGGCCGGTTATGTAAAAAAGGTGAAGTTACGAGGAACGAAGGGCAAGTTCGACGGGGTGAGGTACCTGATTTACGAAACTCCTTATTTGAGCGAGGTTCACCCGCAAACCGATTTCCCGACTTCGGGAAAACCAAAAGCGGATAATCCGGCGGCGGAAAACCCGTCACTACTAAATAATGATATTACTAAGGATACTTCGTATCGTGCAGGCACGAGCGAAGATATATCTAAGTGGGGAAAGAATGACTTCATAAAAAGAACTGCAAGTCTGATAAAAGAGAGGCTGGAAATCGAGGACAATTACAAACTTGCAGCTGCGCTAATAGGAGATTCAGATCGACAAATCGACTGGTATTTCCCCATGTGGCTTGTCGAACATTTCACCGAGGCAATAAACAGAGCAGATGATAAGAAAAAGTACCTTTTCTCGCTCCTGAAGAAACCAGAGTTATGGAAGCTTTTTATGAGCTTTCTCGAGAGCGAGTCGTTCAATGGAAGGGGGTTATGAGAGATGATGATTCTCGATGTCAGGTCCGAAAGGCAAGTGCTAAAGGCTTTGATACACTACATAAATCTTAGGTGCAGGATTGACGAGATAGATAGAAGGTTTCTTTCCCAGGAATCGCAGATTATCTACGACATAATTGCAAGCAAAAGAGACAAAGACCCCACTCTGATCCTGATGGAAATGTATAACAGGGTAGAACGCTTTGATGTCGATGATGTTGATCTGGTAAGCGAAAACGCAGCCAACAATCTGATCGACGACTTCAATGAGACTTTAAGGAACAAGAAATTCAGGTTTCTGCTAAACCAAATCTCTCGTGATATGGGACAAGGCAGCATGGGAGTTGAGGCTGCAACCGAAAGAATCATGTCCTTCCTTCATGAGAGCTCGTCTGGATTCAAGTACGTGGACATGAAGCAGGCAAATATGCTTCTAAAGCAGTTTCACACGGATGTCTGGGCGAACAAGAGCAAGAAGCTTCATTGGCCGTTCAGATATTTCAACACGGTTTTGAACCCTCTTAGGGGTAAGGAACTTGTGGTAATAGCAGGAGAGACAGCAACGGGAAAGACTTCCTTTATGCTGAATACTGCGGATCGCTGGGCTGCCGAAGGAAAGACTATAGGATATATCTCTCTGGAAATCGATGTAGTTGATCTTAAGAACAGAATGCACCAGAAGGATTTCGATATAAACCTCAGTGCAGAGTCGGACAAGCTGAGCGAAGAGGGACGGTTGCTACTGAACGATGCGATCGACAGGACGATGGATCAGAAAATGTTCTTCTGTGACAGCGGGGTGAGATCTGTTCACGAGATCATAGCAGGCATTAAGCTGATGAATATGCTTCATCAATTCGATGTTGTCTTCATAGATTATCTCCAGCTCATGAGCTGCCCGGGAAAGCAGTCGAAGGACGCAGAGATCGGCGAGATAATGGGGTCGCTGAAGGCTCTTGCCATGGATATCAAAGTCCCGATCATAGTCGCCTCGCAGCTGAACAGGGAAGTCGGCAAAAACGACAAGGGGATTCCAAAGCTCTCAAATCTTCGAGAATCTGGAACGATAGAACACAGCGCCGATGTAGTAATTCTTATCTACAGACCTATTCTGTACAACAAGAGCGAGTCGTTGAACGAATATCACGCGATAGTCGGCAAACAAAGAAACGGAAAGACAGGCACTATCTACATGGACTTCAACATGACGAGACAGTTTATAGAAGGTACGGGAACATCCGTGAAATGCGAAGAAGAATGTTCACCTAGCCTTGTATAGAAACCGGTGCCCCGCACCGGTTTTTTTCGTCTGAGTTCCATGGCTTTTCCTGAAACCGTCTTCGTTTGCTTCCTCCGTACAGGGAACACCTCGCCCAAGCCTTCGCGAGATTTTTCATGAGAGTATTACTTCCTGCCGATATTCCTAGATTTAAATAAATATAATTCAAGACCTAAAACCCTTGCTTATTCATTCCTTTTTTTGGAAAGAGCTTCTCTTTTCAGAAGGGCAATGAACGTGACACTCAAAATGAAACCCTTATGCCAGTCTGGGGCCTTTGACATACTCAACGAATCAAGCGCGCGGTGATTTGAAATGCGGTGGTACGTCTGGATTCCCTTTCGATTGTGCCCTTCTTTAGCGCGTTTCAGAATTCGTGCTGTCAAAGTCGATGTGTTCATTATAAGAACAAGGGCCCTTTCGGGCCCTCGACTAGATTGAGTAGGGGTTTTATCTCTTACAGCTGTGCTGCTTTTCCGAATCCTCTGCCGAGTCCCGGTCCCTTTTCGCCAGAAGCTCCGTGCCTGTAGCCTGTTCCGTCTTGGGCATTCTTTAGTTCTCTTACACCGTCATTCGGACAGTTGTCATTTATTCCGTCGCCGTCTGCATCCACAAAGTTCTCACAGGTTGTAGCATCCTGAACTCTCTGCATTGCTCTTGTTTCTGCTTCATTACCAGCCTGTCCTTTTCTATTCATGTAAACCTTTTCACCGTCTACGGGGCAGTTATCGTTGATTCCGTCTCCGTCTGCATCCACAAAGTTTTCACAGGTTGTAGGATCCTGACTTCTCTGCATTGCCTTCGTTCCGTAACCTACTGCCAATGTCATTCCACCGATCAGAAGAACCGCTATCGTAATCAACACTATCTTTTTCATCTCTTACACCTCCATATGATTTTTGGTACATTCTCAGTCTACGGCCCGTTTCTTGGAGCCCGCTTAAAAGCCGCTTAGAGATTGCTTAGAAAACGGGGCTGGGGGTAGCGGATTGGTGGTAGGAAAGAGCAAAGGACCTGGTTAGCCGTTGGACGGTTCTCCGTTCCCCGAAAAGGACAGTTGCAAGTTCCAAGATGCAAGTTGTGAGTTGCACCAAGAAGCAGATGACCGTCAACGGTCCACCGTCCTCAGACCGACCAGTAGAAGTGATGCCGCTTCCGCGGGAGGAATTCAGAAGCCAGTCTGCTTTCGCAGGTCAGTCCCGCCTTTGGCGAGGTCAGTCACCTTCGGTGGCCAATTCCGATTTCGTCGAGCGAAACGATTGGTGTTTGTTTGAAGATGCTTCACGAAGTGAAAAAACAGTCCCCGCCCCGGATCAAGGGACGATCCTCTAGAAACTGTTTGAGCTTCTGAATAAGGATTTTAATCCTCCCTTGAGGGAGCTCATCATTAACCATGAGTTAGGTAGTTAAATTCCATTAATGTGCTGGTTCTCGCGCGAATGCTGTGTTTAGCTCCCGATGATCCTGATCTTAAGTCCTCCCTTGAGGGAGGAGGGCCACGAAGTGGCGGAGGGTGTGAGTCTCCAACGTTTGGAAAAGTTGATGCCCCGACATAGTCCCCTGAGACGGTTGTTCGATGTTCATTTCTGATTGCTTCTATGAGCATACCTATTGATCACAGACTAGACAACGTGAAGAGTGGATTTGTAGTTCAATTGCGAAAAGGCCAACCTATTCCAAAAGCTGTTCAAAGACCACACTCCCCACCGCAAGCGGTCCCCCCGCTCTAGCGGGAATTTAAGATCCAGAGCACAGAGATGAGTGATGTGTCGACGGCTCCATTGTCGACGGGATGTGTTGAGCACATCGAGAACGCACCTCATATTTAGAATAACGTATGCGCGTTTTCAGATTCATAGATTTTAGAATTCGAAGAGATTTCCCGATTCACTATGAGTCAAAAAACCTTCTGCCTGTTTCCGCAGAAGGTTTGTATGTTTTTTATTGGAGAAATCTATATGAGCTCTTCGATCTTTTTCTCGAGCTCTTCGGGTATCTTCGTTCCGAAAAGAATTAGTGTCCCATAAGTGGGACCGTAACCTTCCCTCAGAATCTTCTTGATCGAAGCCTGAAGCTCGACTCCACTCTTTCCCTCTAGAACATTCGAGCAGCTAAACTTTATTCTGTTGGGAAAGAGGTTGTCTTCCCAGATGATTTCGTCAGACTGGAACTGCTCTCCAGTTATCTCACAAATTGCAACGCCGTTGTTTTCGATGAAGAAAACCAGTCTCTCTCCGGGCTTCCAGTTGCCGTATCTCTTTCTGTTGCAACCCCAGACTCCATGTTCCTTTCCAGTTCTGAAAGCCTCCCATGAACGTGACTTCGCTATCCTCATTCTCTCAGCTCCTTCGACTCATGTTCATGCCAATCTTAGCACCAAGGGAACAAAAGAAAAAAGCGAGAGCAATTCAGTTTTACAAGGATATTTATTTGGGCGCAAGAGGGAAACGGCAAGACCGTGGTAGCAGGTACGGGGTAGCGGGTTGGAAGAGCAAAAGAAACTGGTTTGTGGCTGGTTCTCCGTTCGCCGAATAAGAAACTAGTTCTTCGTTCCGACGCTCCGCGCCCAAGTTCTTCGTTAGGCAATGAAGCAGTAGCATCAAGATTCCGACCAGGGGCTTTGTCGGAATGACGGAATCTAGCCTTTTTGCAATAACTGTTAGTTGTCATCCCGTTATATCCACACACCGTCATGCCGTAGAGCCTGCCCCAAAATGGTCCTGTTTGGGGGTTCTGCACGGGATCTCGGTTTTTGAAGGCGCAGCCGGGCGGAGCGGGTAGGTGGTAGGAAGAGCAAAAGAAACTGGTTTGCCGCCGGTTCTCCGTTCGCCGGGAAATGAAGTGAAAAACCGCAGCGATAACAGGTGAAGATTTCATGCGTCGAGTCACCCATTTCTGTTCGTACCGAGACTCTTTTACCTAATCAAGTACATGAAATCGGCAGTCCTGAACCACTTGTATCTCGCTTTATATTAGCGTTTTCGAGTGTTTCTTCAAATTAGTATACTGGTCAGTAACTTACTGTGCAGTATACAGATCGTTTTTTCGCTGTATCGGGACTTTTATTAGTGAAGCTTAATCCTTCTCTACCTCAAAAGAAAATCATCCGGAAGTTGTCCGATCAAATTTATCAGTTCCGCCTCGGTAGATGTCTTGATTAAGATTATCTGCTTACCTTCTCTCCATTCGTTCACTATTACAGGCAGTTCCGAAGACGAGAACTCCGGCAGATATTCTTCGATATAAAATGGCATTTTGTCGGGATAATCGAGTGAGTAGAGGACTACGACGAGTTCCGTCTCCAGAAATCTTTCGTATTGTGAATTGCCAAGACTCAGAAAGCCCTTTCTTGAAAATCCTTTTATGAATCTCTCTTCGAATACTCCCACAGAGTTGCTTGTTCCATAAACTAGAACTGAGTCCTTCATTATTTCGACATCAGGGACATTTTCATCGTTTAGCGGGCCGTCCAAAAAGTCCTCGGGCAGTTCTTTGATTATTTTCATCAATTCTTCTGTTGTATCTGTCATTATAAGGACAATTCTCCTGCCGTCCCTGATTTCGTTCAGGATCACGGGCGTTTCCGAAGACGAGAACTCCGGTATAATGCCCAACATGTAGTCGGGCATCGTGGCGGGCTGATCAAGAGAGTGAAGGACTACTATCCTCTGAGTACTCATAACTTCGTCTTTATCGGCGAAGTATAGATCGAGAAGCCTCTTGTTAGAAAGATGCGCCGTGAATTTATCGTCGAACAGTCCAACCGGACTCCGCTTCCCAAAAATCAGAGCCGAGCTTCCTATGACGGTTGAGTGGCCGGTGAAGACTCCGGATGACTTCGTCTCCCCTGTCGTGAGGTCAATATAGTCGTATCCCGGATTGTTATAGACTGAAGGATCAAAGATCCAGAAGAGATCCATCATCATCTGCCAGTTCTCTCTCTCGTTTTTTGCCCCGGAATCCCATACCTCAATGGATTTCGCAAACACATAGTACCCGTCGGGGAGTGAGAAGTTGTTTCTGTCGTAGTTAAGGTAAAGCCTGCCAGAAGTCGAGTCTACAAGATACCATTTTCCTTCTATAAAGACTTCTACAAGAATGTGCCCTACTATCATGCCGCTGTTTGAGCTCTTTCTTGCCTCGATCCAGTCGATCCGTGCGGTCTGGATGAAGACGGAAGGAATCCCCTTTGCTCTTG
>Ga0116182_1001116_pt1 | contig 28329 bp, 21 predicted proteins | sample AD_UKC077_MetaG_FD_89805 | JGI IMG/M metagenome (GOLD analysis project Ga0116182, IMG submission 89805) | Active sludge microbial communities of municipal wastewater-treating anaerobic digesters from USA - AD_UKC077_MetaG | ecosystem: Engineered > Bioreactor > Anaerobic > Digestate | place: USA...
AAGATTGGCGAAGGAACGGTCATCACGATAACGTTGCCCAAATGATCTATTCACGATTGTTCAGCAGATTCTAAAAAAGACCCCGCTTTCTACAAGAAGGGGGGTATCAATGTTTATCGGATCGTCAGGCCGGAGCTTTTCCTTTTTCCAACGTATAGCGGAGAAACTTGAAGAGTGGAAATCCTTCCAAAGCATGATCGACTTCCTGGATATATTTTTTCGTATCATATTCGACACGGCGGAATTGAACTCGTGTTTTTCCATCGGCGCATTCGACGATCGCGTAACTCGGGCGGGTATCGCCGTCCAGACCGAATCCGACTGCGCCGGGGTTTACAAATCGAACATCATCGACCGTAAAATCGGAAGGGATGTGGGTGTGAGCCGAAAGCACGAGCTGAATGCCGTCCTCTTTCATCTTTTTAGCAAGCATCGGGGTCTTTTCGTCTGTTTCATACAGTCCGTCGCTGATGCTTGTCGGAGTCCCGTGACATGCAAGAATATTCACGTCACAAACATCAAATTGCTTGGTCAGATCGAACGCGGCAACCCCTTCACGGGCCATTTTTCTCATCCTAATCGATGTGTACTTGTAATGTTTCAAGAGTTGTTCATCCTCTTCATTGTTCACGACAAATGACGGAATCTTTTCCAGATACTCGTCGCTGTTGCCTTTGATGGTAACAATTGGCTTATATTTCATCAGAAGCTCAAAACACATTTGAGGATCGAGGCCGTTATACACAAGGTCACCGAGAAACACGATATCTTCGGCTCCGGCTTGTGAGGCATCAGTAAGTACAGCTTCCAAAGCACGAAGGTTTCCATGGATGTCAGCAAGAACTGCTAACTTCATTATTTTACCTCCAATTCATTCCATTGAATCCACTGTACCACAAGCGATTGTTCAGAGAAACTCTCCAACCGTTGATAAATAGCAATTTTTGCCCTTGAATTTCCTGTAAAAGGAGTATTCATGGGTATTTCATCATAAGAGTCATACATATATGCACATATGTCCAATAGCTATGCTAAGCAGTTTCATCGTTTTCAAGCAATGAGAGAATCGTTTTCTCTTGAGCAAGCGCAACGGCTTGGAGGGTGCGTTGGCTTACATGAGTATACAGATCGCTAAGTTGTTGACTGGAGTGGCCGATCGTCAGACGAAGAATATGCTCATCGACGTGACCTCTGAGCAAGGTATTGGCCATATGGCGCAACGAGTGGAAGGAGATATTCCGTTCTTTGAGCTCTTCAGCGGTAAAGACCTCGCTTGCGATCAGCTCTTCTTTGAATCGGGAGCTGAAATAATGGCTGGATACAAACCCGCCGCCCCGCTTTGACCAGAAGACCAGATCATGCTCACCCTCATACGGATTGCTCTCCGCCAAAGCATGAAGATCATCAATCACATAGGAAGGGCAGGGGACGAGCCGAGTCCGTTTGCCTTTTGGCATCTTCAATCCGGCATGATCGGCATACGCATGTTCGATGATGATCGAGTCTTCACCAAGCGCGGATTGCTTGAGCGCCCGCAGCTCTCCGCTGCGCATTCCTGTCAGCAGGGAAAGGAGGATGGCAAGGTAGATCCGCTTTTCACTGTGTTCCTTCGCATAGACCATGAACCGAATCAATTCATCTTCCGTTAATATGCCGCGTTGTTTATGGACCACATACAGCGGTTCAACAGCTACGGTTTTTGTTCGATCGAGAAGCCCTCTTCTTTGGGCTTCGCTGAGTGCTACACCGACAGCACTCATGATGATATTGATCGTGCTGAAACTCACTTTCTCCGCCTCTACCAAAGAAAGCTGCAATCGCTCAACATCATCAAGCGTTACTTCCGAGAGCAGCAGATCATGATCGACGACCGGCAACACATGATTGGTGATCATGTTATTTCGAATATGGATGTAATCTTTGTTTAACGAACCGGGCTGCAAAAGATTTTTACGCTTTACATATTCGCTCCTGGTCCAATCGTAGAACCCGGCCAAGTACTCATGAAACGTGACTTTTGATGGTTTGGAGAAGACCAATCCCTGTTGCAACGCCCTTTGGCAGATTCGAACAGCTTCATCCCGCCTGGTAATTGGGTTTTCATCATATTCGCCCAATGCTTTCTTAAGAACTTCAACGCTCTTCTTATTCCCCCGCTTGCCGGTAGCGGGATCACGAAAAAGGGCGTAATAATAGAATCGTTCATTGCCTTTGATGCGACAGAGGGTAAATGGTGCAATGGCCATAGGGCACTCCTGCTATATACAAAATGTTCAATAATCTGTTCAATCTTCTCTAAAATGAGAAATATTGCCATATATCTGGATATCTATATTTCATCTTATTACATATAGTTATATCGCATTCTAGCCAACAATACAAGACTTTTCTACTTACTATGTTATAGTAAGTAGATATTTTTATTCGTGCCTGCATAGTTTTTACATATTTATATTATATACTGTATATATACATTCTATGTTACTTTAATAACTTAGCGTATTATTTGTTATATTTAAATGTAAAACTATATATTCTTATATATTATAATAATATATATAATTTTTAAGGTGTTTGTAAAATTCCAAATTTTATATCTATTCTATATTTGTTATAATAAATACATACATAAATTGCATATATGATTTTAATATACATTAAATATATCTTAAAAATAACATTATATTAAAATATGTAATTTTTAAATTTTCCGATTTTTGTGACATACGGGCGCTTTCCACCCATTGATTATTCATGGACAGAAGAGAAGGACGATTGTGGGAATGTTCTAGAAATTGAGTTGTTTCAACTCGCGCTTGGCATCGCGTTCCATATCACGCGCTTTGATCGCATTGCGCTTGTCGTGCAGCTGTTTACCCCGACAGAGAGAAATCTGTACCTTTACGAGATTACCCCTAAGGTAGATCGCGGTGGGAACCAGCGTGAAGCCTTTCTCATCGACTTTCCGCCTCAGCTGCTTGATCTGTCGTTTATGAGCCAGAAGCCGACGGTTTCGGTTTGGTTCGTGATTGTGGATATTTCCGTGAGTGTAGGGTTGGATCGTCAAACCGATGAGCTCCAAGTTGTTGTCTTTGATCGCCGCATAGCTGTCCCCGAAGCTGAACCGGCCGGCACGAATCGATTTGACTTCGGTGCCGACAAGGGAGATGCCGCACTCGAGATCTTCAACCACCTCATAGTTGAAGTATGCCTTGCGGTTCTTTTGGAGCATCTTGATATGATCCTTGGAATGCTTCATCACTCAAACCATCCGACTCGAAATCCGATGTAATCATGTGCGCTATCCGGTTCGATCACGCCAACCGAATCGATCGTGACGTCTTTGCTGATCATGCTGCCGCCCTTGACGACCACCTGTTTCTGCAGACGATAGGTCTCAGCGAGCTCCTGCAGCCGATCATAGTCGGCATGCCTGCCTTGTGGAATGTAGTGGCTGTCCGTCATCTCCCAGACTCCGCCGAGAAGACCGAGAAGAGGCTCCGAGGCTTCAGAAAGAGTGAGGGATCCATCACGCTCCGTATGTACTTGGCTGTACGCCGCCTGGGTCCACATCGCTTCGGTCGGAAGGAACACCTCCTTGCCGCTTTTTTCACTGAGCCATCGGACAAACGCCCGGGCCGCATGATAGTTCACGTTATAGACCGGACGGCTGGTTGAAAACTGCGTCGACAGCGAGAGACCGGCGAGGTAGGAGGAATCGTTTACCGTGTTTTTGGACCATTGAGGATTCTCTTGAACAAAGACGGCCCACTCGTATTGGGATACCGGTCGCTTGGCCAAAACAAAATCCTCGGTCGTGACGAGTGCGTAGCCGCTCTGAGGCGCGGCTCCGTCACCGATGACGAAGGAGGAGCCTTTATAAAAATACCCCTCGATGGTGAGATCGCCCGCTGTAAGCACCGTCGGTTTTCCAACCGGCGGAAGCTCTTGAACGCTCGATTGAACGGGAGCGGATTTGGGCTCTATCGAGAAGAACTCTTTTGCTTCGCCTTTCATCGTATCATTGCTGATGAAGCTCAGGGCAAGATCGACGATCGCTTTCTTATCCTTTACCTGCAAAGCCTCCAGATCATTGTGGAGATTGGCATAGACCGGCTGATACGGAAATTGGGCAGGATACTCCAACGATTTGCTGATCTCCTGGATTTCATTAAGGAGAAAAGAGACGATCGAAGCTTTTTCTTCTTCGGAAAGATTGATCGGGGGAGGGGAAACCACCCGTGTCCGATGAACCAGATTCGTGAGAAAGACGGGATGATCAATGCTTATTTCCGTTTCAGCGTAGACTTGATCGGCTTTGATGTAGGCAACCGCATGATTGCCGCTGGGAACGAAGTACTGATGAGTCGCCGAGCCCAGATATGTTCCATCCAGCAGGATTCCCGTTTCGCTCAATGGTGCTTCAAACGTAACATATCGTCCGCCTTTGCGGATTCCGGGAAGAAATCCGAACAGAAAGATCAGCAAGAGCACGATGAGAATGATGAGACCGAGGAGATAATATCCGGGTCTCAGATTGAACAATTTCGGGAGAACCACCTCTTCTACCGGAGGGAGATCGATCTTTGGTTTCATACACAAGTAAGGTAGCCATCCCTCATTGCCTTGTCAACCAATAACCGTTGTGATACCTTGCCTCATATGGACCGATTCTTAACCCGCCTGGAGAGTGCGACTGTTCGATATCTTACCCATCGCAAGGCAGTTCGCCTCCATCACAAGATGAATAAGCCGAAACGCACCTTCCTGGGCGAGCTGAAAGGGTGGGCAGATGCATTGGTCTTCGCCGTCTTCGCAGTTTTGCTGATCAACCAGTATCTGTTTCAGCTCTTCGTGATTCCTACGCCTTCGATGGTTTCGACGCTGGACATCGGTGATCGGGTGTTCGTCTCAAAAACCATTTACGGAGTCGAACTGTATCCCACCGGGCCGAAGGTCGGTTCAAAAAACCGACAGGTCAAGCGCGATGCGATCATCACGTTCTATAACCCCGAATACGACTCGAAAGGACCTCTCTTCGATATTCTTTCACAGATCGTCTTCAGCGGCACGCTTTCACTGGTGAACATCGACCGCAATGAGGACGGATCGATCGCTGAACGGCTTTTTGTGAAACGGGCGATCGGGTTGCCGGAAGAACTCGTTCGCTTCGTCAACGGGAATGCGGAGCTCAGAAAGGTCGGCTTCACCTCCTTTGAAGATGAGGTCTCATTCCGTGAAGATTCAGGATTGGCACCCGCTCCCCATCGCTCGATCGATCCCGAATTGTACAGTGGACTGAACGCGTGGGGATCGTTGTTCGGGTATCAGGAAGAGGGGTTTGATGTAAACAACGCGCCGAACCATCTGAAGAGCAGATACAACAGCGTAGCGCATCTCTCCTATCCCCCCGATTACTACACCTTTGAAAAAGCCCGGGCGGAAACTCGGCATCTGCTCGATCCGACGAGCCTTCAAGCACGTTCCGAAGCCAGCCACTACCGCCGCGGCACCTATGTTCCCCGAAATGCGATTCTTCCTTTGGGTGATAACCGTGATAATAGTCGGGACGGGCGCTATTTCGGTCCGGTCGATCAAAGCACGATCAACGGCAGCGTCGTGTTCCGCTTCTGGCCGCCCGGCCGGGTAAGACCGATGGGCAACGCCTGATGAGCTCCCTGTACATCCATATCCCGTTTTGCGCGAGCCGGTGTGATTACTGCACCTTCTATTCGGAGGTATATCACAAGCACGCTTCCTTGGTTGAACCGTATCACAAGCGCCTGCTTGATGAGCTTTCCTTTCTCGTGAACGAAAAAAAACTATTCTTCGACACGGCGTATATCGGTGGAGGGAACCCCGGCCTTCTGGGTGCCGAACGCCTCCATACATTATTGAAGCTCGTCCACACCCATGGCAGACCACGGGAAGTTACGATGGAGATCAATCCCGAGACATTGACCGAGGAATTCTTCCCCTTGTTTGAGGAAGGGCTGATAACCCGGCTTTCGATCGGCATTCAATCGATGAGCGATGGTTTCTTGCGGAGAATCGGACGGAACACCTCCTCCGGCGTCAACGAGCATGCGCTCAGACTTGCCGAACGGATTCATGATACATGCGATGTCGAAATCTCCGTGGATCTGATCGTCGCGATTCCAGGTCAGACGATCGTCGACCTGCAAAACGATCTGAACCGGATATTCAACCTCTGCACAGCCGACCATGTAAGCTTGTATTGTCTGACCGTCGAAGAGGGGAGCCGGCTCTTTGAAAAAGGCGGCATCTTCATGAATGAAGACGAACAGGCCTCTCTGCTCTATGAACTCTGGGCGTACCTGAAGGGATTGGGGTTCGAACACTATGAAATCTCGAACTTCGCTCGAAAAGGCAAATACAGTCAACACAATCTCGTCTACTGGACGCTCGGCACATATATCGGCCTCGGCAGCAGCGCCGCTTCGACGATCGAAGAAGAAGGTGCTCTGGTTCATTACGCTCAGGAGCAGGATCTTCAAAGCTATGCTCATGGCAAGCCCTTCAGCGGATATGTAATGGAACGCCTTAATACCGTCGAACGAATCGAAGAGGAAATCATGGTGGGACTCAGAACCCGGTGGGGAATCGACAAGGGTTCATTTTCAAGGCGAACCGGGCATGATTTTTCCGCTCTCTTTGACGGAATCATTGCGACATTGGATTCCGCATGGTATACTGACTCGGGTCAATTCTTTATATTGACAGAAAATGGCTACATGGTTCTTGACGCAATCCTGCTACGGTTTTTCGAGTCAATCGCAGAAGCCCTTGACCGGCCTTAGTGGTTGTGGTAGTTTTTGAGCACAGGAAATCTTATACCATCAAAGGGGTCCCCCGATGTCCGGACATAGCAAATGGGCAACCATTAAACGCAAGAAAGGAGCTGCTGACGCCGCACGCGGCCAGAAGTTCACCAAACTGATCAAAGAGATCTCCGTCGCCGCAAAAAACGGGGGTCCAGACCCCGATTCCAATGCGGCGCTGCGGACCGCCATTTTAAAAGCACGCTCCGAAAACATGCCTAAAGACAATATCGATCGGGCGATCAAAAAGGGCAGCGGCGAACTGGACAACGCGGTCTTCTACGAACTCACCTATGAAGGATACGCTCCCGGCGGAGTCGCGATCATCATCGATACCCTTACCGACAACAAAAACCGAACCGCCAGCGAAGTCCGCTCGACGCTCACCAAGGGTGGAGGAACGCTCGGCACCACCGGCTCGGTCTCCTATATGTTCCAAACAAAAGGAATGATCATCTACGACGATCAAAAATATACCGAAGAGGAGATCTTCGAAGCGGCCCTTGATCATGGGGCGGACGATGTTCTCCATGAAGACGGGATGATCGAGGTATATACCGCTCCCGGCGACTTCGCCAACGTTCTAGAATCGTTGCAGGAAGCGGGCTTTGAAGAAGAGAGCGCGGAAATCGCGAAGATCGCCGATACGACCGTCGAACTTGATGATGAACGAACCCGGAAAGTGCTGAAAATTCTGGAGCGATTGGAAGAGCTGGATGATGTCCAGCAGGTATTCTCGAACCTTGAGATTCCGGATGGCTTCGAGGATGAAGAATAAGGGGATGCGCATTCTTGGAATCGATCCCGGATTCGCCCAAACAGGCTGGGGGGTTGTCGAAACGACGCGGCAACACACCCGGCTTGTTTCGTATGGGGTAATCCGGACAACGACCAAAGAGAATGATTGCAATCGGATCCACTTCATCGCCAAACATATCGGTCTTTTGGCCGTCGAGCACAGCGTTGAGATCTGCGGGATGGAAGACATCTACTTTGCCAAAAACATCTCCAGCGCGATTCCCGTGGCGAAAGTGATCGGATCGATCATGCATGAACTGACCGACCGGGAAATCCCCATCCACTTCTTCAGTCCCCCGGTGATCAAAAGCTCGGTCGTGGGCTATGGAGGAGCGGATAAGACTCAAGTGCAGGAGATGGTCCGGATTCTGCTTTCGCTTGAAAAGATTCCCCGCCCCGATCACGCGGCGGACGCTTTGGCTGCGGCATTGTGTCTGCAAGCCCATGAATCGACTCGAATAAGGATGAACAGCCGATGATCAACGCCCTGATAGGTGAGATAGTCTCCATTAAAGAAGGATATATGATCGTCCGCTCGAACAACATCGAATATATCCTCCTGGTCTCCAATCAAAGCGCAAGCCGATTCTCAAGCCTTGACAAGGAAGAGCGAAAACTCATCAAGATCTTAACGACCCTGCAGGTTCGAGAAGACTCTTTGACGTTGTACGGGTTTTACGATGAAGCGGAACGGGAAGCGTTCGTACAGCTTCAGACGGTCAGCGGGATCGGACCGAAACAAGCCCTGAAGATTCTCAGCGGAATCAACGTGCGGCATCTGGCGGAAGCGCTGGACAGCGGAAACATAAAAACCCTCTCCACGATCCCCGGCATCGGTCCCAAGACCGCCCAGAAGATGGTTCTTGCCCTGCGCAATGTACTGGTGCTTGATGAGCCGAAGACAAGACAGACGGCCTCTCGGGCGACGGTATGGGCGGACCTGGTGAACGCGCTTGTGGAGATGGGATTTGAGCGGCGCCGCTCGGAAGAGGTCATCGAGAATCTGGAGGTCGAGTTTGCCACGGAGATCGGAGAACTGAGCCGCCAAAGTGCTGAAGAGTTGTTGTTCCGGCACGCACTGAAAAACCTGAGCTAGGAGAGGATATGGATCATTACAACCAATTACTCGAAAACTCGGTAGTTTCAGCCTCCTTCCAGGAGATCGCTGACCGCCAGGAAAATGCATTGAGGCCTAAAATGCTCGCGGATTTCCAAGGTCAGGCACGATTGAAGGAAAACCTCTCCATTTTCATTCAAGCCGCGCTTAAGCGAGGAGAAGCTCTCGATCATACGTTTCTGATCGGACCGCCGGGACTGGGGAAAACGACCCTCGCATCGATCATCGCCAATGAGATGGGATCGGAGATTCGCATGACCAGCGCCCCGGCATTGGACAAACCGAAAGACCTCGCCGGAATCTTGACGAATGTGACGGAGAACTCGATTTTTTTCATCGACGAAATCCACCGCCTGAAACCGGCTTTGGAAGAGATGCTGTACATCGCGATGGAAGATTTTGAGATCGATTGGATCATCGGCCAAGGCCCCTCGGCGCGGACGATGCGGATTCCGCTTCCCCCGTTTACCCTCGTCGGTGCAACGACGAAAGCGGGCAGCGTATCATCACCGCTCGCTTCCCGATTCGGAATCACCGCCCACATTGAATTCTACAATGAAGAGGAACTTGCGAACATCATCCATCGCTCCAGCAAGATCGTCGATGTCAAAATCAGCGAAGAAGCGGTCCTCACGCTCGCCCGGTGCAGTCGGGGGACACCCCGGATCGCAAACCGGCTGCTTCGCCGCCTAAGGGACTTCGCCTCGGTCCTCGGTGAAGGAACGATCACCAATGAGATCGTTCACAATGGATTGAAGCGCCTGGGAATCGATCAACAGGGGCTGGAGAACCAAGACCGCAACATCCTTCGGGCGATCATTGAACATTACGATGGCGGGCCGGTCGGTGCGGAAACCCTTTCGATCAGCGTCGGGGAAGCGCTTGAATCGCTTGAAGACTTCTACGAACCCTACCTGATTCAAAAAGGCTACCTTAAACGAACGCCTAGAGGCCGGATGGCCACGAGCAAGGCATATGAATTATTGAATATCAAGAAGAAGCAGAACACACCTGATGACGATCAAGGATTACTCTTTTGACCTCCCTTCCGAGCTGATCGCCCAGCGACCCAGTGAAGTTCGGGGAGAAGATCGGTTGTTAGTCGTAGACCGAGCAAACGACTCGTTTCATGATGACCGCATTTCAGGCTTTCCCGATCTCCTGGAGGAAGGCTCGCTGCTCGTCCTCAACGACTCGAAAGTCCGAAAAGCCCGTCTCTATGCGGAAAGCGAAAGCGGCGGAATCGTGGAATTTCTCTTTTTATCGGAAAACTCTGATAAAACGTGGAATGCGTTTGTAACAAAGAGCAAACGTCAGCGAATAGGGAAGCGCTACCGCTTTCAATCTTATGAAGCTGCGATCGTAGCGGAACAAAATGACGGTTCAAAAGTGGTATCGTTCTCTTCTCCGATCGATGAAACGTTCTTCGATCGATTGGGACACGTTCCCCTTCCGCCGTACATCAAGCGCTCCGACGATCCCAGTGACGAAACCCGGTATCAGACGATCTATGCCCGACGTGAAGGTTCTGTCGCAGCCCCGACCGCCGGTCTGCACTTTACCGAAGATCATTTGCAGAGAATCAATGAACGAGGAATCGAAATCGCATCCGTAACGCTTCATGTGGGTGCAGGAACGTTCTTGCCGGTTCGAACTGAACGGTTGGAAGACCATCATATGCACACCGAATCGTATGAGATCGGTGAGGCGGTCGCCTCGAAGGTAATGAAGGCGAAGAGGGAAGGGCGAAAGATCGTGGCGGTGGGAACGACGAGCGTGCGGACCTTGGAATCCGCCTATGATGAGCAAACCGGCATGATCAAAAGCGGGTACGGAGAAACGGATCTGTTCATCCGCCCCGGTTTCCGTTTCCATGTCGTCGATCAATTGCTCACGAACTTCCACACCCCCGAATCGACGCTGTTGGTGCTGGTTTCGACGTTCGCCTCGAAACGCCTGATCGACGAGGCATATCGCCACGCCGTTTCCGAGCGCTATCGATTCTTCAGCTATGGAGATGCGATGTTCATCCGTTGAAGAAGATTGTCCGTCTGATGATTTCGGAGATCTCTTCGATCGGCAAAAGCCCGTCGATTCGAGTCAGTTTCACCTCGGGATCCAGATCTTCGAAGATTCGCTCATAGTTGGCTTTGACTTGAACCAGGAACTCCTGATGCTCAAACAGCTCGGACTCCGTTTTGCGATGAGCGATTCTTCTGAGGCACTCATCCACCGGGGTATCGAGAAAGAACAGATACTCCGGATGAGGGAACTGATTCAGGGCGACGATCGTTTCGTAGCCGCATTCAACGCTTTGATATGCCAATGAGGAGTAGAGATACCGGTCGCTGATCACCAGTCGACCCGCCTCCGCTTCAGCGGCGATTCCGTAGATTGGGTTATAGAGATGATCTTCCCGATCGGCGGCATAGAGGAGAGCGAGGGCGAGGGGCGTCGTAACCACTTGCTTTTGCAGGATAGAACGCACCAAGCGGCCGATCGGCTTGTCGGTTGGCTCGAAGGTCGCTTTGCACAAGCGTGAATTGCGGTCGCATGTTTCCGCCAGCAGCTGCATCTGCGTCGTGGTGCCGGAACCGTCCAGTCCTTCAAATACGATAAAATTCTTCAAAATCGTGCTCATATGCCTATCCTACGCTAAAAATGCGGCAGGGTAAATCCACAATTCACAGGCTGTCAAAGACAAGCAGATACGCTATACTCATCTTTGAGGTCAAAGCTTGTGAAATTTCATACCCGGGCAAAGGATATCATTACCGCTACGAGCATCCTCCTACTTATCACAGCCATCGTCGGCTGGGTCCTGGTGTTTGATGAGCCAACGCATTCACCGGCAAGCCTCCTCAGCGATTATCTTCTCGCAGGTCTTTCCTCTGAAGGAAGGTCGAACCTGTCCTTCACCTCGATCGAACGGAACCTCTTCGCCGATCTGACGATCAACAATCTTTCCTACCGGCATGAAGAAGATCTTTCAATCACGATCGACAAGACCAACTTGGAAGGGGGACTCTTCAAGCTTTTTCTTTCTCTTTTCTCTTCAAAGCCGATCGTGTCCCTTTCATTTGAAGAACCGGAGATTTTCCTTGGTCCCAAGTTCAAACCCCCCGAAGACTCCGGTTCCGTTCCCCGTTTTCTTCGTTCCTGGGTAGACCGCCTTCAGCTTGAAGCTTTGGGGACCGGAGGTTCCTTCGAAGCGGAAATCCCCTTCGGAGACATCGCGGTCGAGGATATCGACATCGCTCTTCACTGGCAGCTCAGTGATGATCTTCCATCTTTCACGATCCAGGCCCAACATCTGGCGACGACCAATCCTTTCTTTACTCTTCAATCCTCCGATCTTCTGGTCAACCTTCAGCAGAGCGGACTCTTCACCTTCAGCACGTTTGATGCGACGGCGGATGTGAATGACCAACAGATGACGATCGGAAACCTTTCGGTTGAAGGGGAGATAGTGAACCTCCTCGATCGATCGGTTCGAGCACGGGCAAACCTGATGCAGGGGCTCTATCAAAGGGGTGACGTGAAGGTCAAAACCCCCGAACTCTCCTTCAACGGCGCCTATCTCGACGATCGATTGTCAACAATCAATCTCAGCGCTCCCTCCGTGTCTGTAAACACGCCTGATATCCAAGGTGAAGGCTCGCATATCAATCTTTCCATCCATGACCTGACGACGGTCCTCCTCAGAAGCGAACGAATCGACCTCACCGTTCTTGAAACGGTTCTCACTCTCTCAGGCATGGAAGTACACCTCGGCGCTCGAGACGACGACCTCTATCACGTTGCCTCCTCTCTTTCTGAAGGACAGGTCTCAGTGCTGGGTTACAACATCGCTCTTCGATCTCTTGAAACGCTCGGACAAGGAGTCTATCGAACGGGAACGATTGAAAAAGTGGAGCTTCAAAGTTCGGCGTTTACTGAAGTGTCCGATGCATTTGGAATCCGATTTCCTTTGGAGACATCCTTCCTATATGACCGCTCTCGCGGAGAGATTGTCGCAAGAGCTTCCTCTCAAGCGCTTGCCTCACACTTGTTTACGGAAAACTTCACGTTTTCACTTTCCTACCAGCAAGACCCCGGTGCTCAGTCGTTGGATGCTCTCATTGAACAGGAGACAAACCTTCGACTCCTTGCTCAAGCTGAACATGTGAACGACAACCTGCTTGATTTCAGCCTCACCGGCCGCTTCAACCATTTTTCGTTGGGTGTCATCGAACCGCTGCTCACCGAGTATGCTCCGTTCTTGAACCCTTACTACACCCAGGATACCGCACTGACGGGAAACCTCTTCATCACCACTCGAATCGGGCAGGGGAACGTATTGGGTCTTGACGGACTGATCAGTTTGGACGGTTCGCTCAGTACGGTGCGATTGGGTCGCTTTGAAAGCTCCGCCGGCTTCCTCTTTACCGCAACGGTCGTGGAAGATTTGGTCGATGTACGCACCGCCGCGCTCTCCGCTGAAGGATACCAACTCTCATACAGCGGCGTGACAAACCTGACCGATTCTTTCACTCAGGGTGCAGCAAGGCTTCTTCAGATTCATGATAATCAATTGCTTGCAACGCTGGATATCCGAGGAAGGGTAAAAGAAATCATAACCCTTGATTTCTCGACACCGCTGATTCGTGGCCTTGATGTGAGCTTTGATGTCAGCCTGAAGGATCAGCGTCTTGTCCAAGGAATGGGGGAGGTACACCTATTCGATATGGCGTATCCCTTTACGCTTGATGTCGATCTTTCGCTTCTGGAATTTCATCTTGAGCAAGAGCGGGCGTTGAGCATCGGAGGAACTCTGATGCCGTTCATCACGATAGCATTTGATGCCTCCTGTTTCACCCTTCCCGTCAGCCATACCTCGATCAGTGGAAAAGCTCTCCTTACAATTCACGATTACTCCGCCTTCCTCTTTGAAAGCGATCAGATTTCCATTCACAACCTTACAATAGGTCCTACTGTATATAGCGTAGATGCCCAGTTGAGTGTTTCCAGTGATGAATTCTTCATCCGCAACGCTCGCTTCACCGATTGGATTCACACCTACACCGGCAACGCCCATTATCAGGGATCACCCTTGCTTTCCTTGCCGGCACATCATTATCTCCAGCCATTTTCCTTCGATCTTTCGATCTTCCGTGATGAGTCGCCCATCATTCAAACCACGATACTCGGGTCTTCAAACCGCTTGCAATCGATGATCACGACCAATGGTCTTTCCCTTGGTTCGTTTGTTTCCGCCCTTGAAGGCACCTATCTCGATCTTACGCTCATTGGTTCGAGCGATCTTTCTTCCAAGATCGAACTCTCCGGTTCAGCGAACTTCCGCAGCAATACGACCTCGCTCTCAACGAAAATCAGTGCCGAAAGCGACGTGTTCCGCCTCTATGATTCTTTTTTCCGATTGAAGGAGCTTACATTCAGCGGAGACTTGCTCACGATCGAAAACGAGGAAGCCAGAATACAGGGATCCTTTGAGCATATCCGCCACCTCTCGTATATCGATCAGCTCAGCCGGCTGGATGTTCAGGCGAGTGTGGCGTTGCCCGGAGTTCAAAATCTTTTTATGCTTCCCGGTCTTGCAAAACCGCTTCTCACCCGAGGAATCGGAACGGCTCGCGTTACGATCGGTGAGCCGCTGATTTTTGGTGAAGGCGGCTTTACGGGAGGAACCCACTTCTTGGAGAGCGATGGTACGGCACTCACCGTTGAGGGTTCATTCCTGCAGGGCAGGTATGAATACCGGACGCGTACTCTTTCCGCCCGACTCGATCCCTCCTTTGGAATCGGAGCGACGATTACCGCCAACCTGAGACCGGAATCCTTCGGGGTGAAGGTAGAGGATATCGTATTCCCCCTGCCATATTTGAACCGGACATACTTAAAGCCGATTTTCGCCTTCCTTGAAGGAACTGCAAAGGGCACCGCATTTCTGACCGGATCGATGCAAAGCCCGAGGATATACGGACAATTGAGCGTCGACTCCTCTCAAATGACGACATTCTGGGTGTACGACGATATCATTTCACTGAAGAACCTCAGCGTTTCGATTGACGGAAGCCGGGCGATCAGCCCTCATCTTCCTTTCTTCAGCACGAACCAGAAAACGGGGAACGTTGTCACGGGAACTTCGTTATTGCGTGCTCAGCTGGACGGTCTCGGTCTCGATCATTATGAGGTCACGATTGAATCGATCGACGATCCCATATACTTGTGGATTCCGATGCTCGGGTATGACGCCGACCTCAAATTATGGGCGGAGGGATCGTTCAACCTGTGGGGAAAGGGGCTGGAGACGTGGATCAGCGGGGATCTGCTCATCAGCGATGCCATAATAAGCCTTGGTGTCAGAGGCTTGCCATATTGGTATACCGCTGAAAACTCGACTTCATCCAATTTCAACTTCACTACCGATAAAGGGGTGACGTTCCTCTATCCCAATATCACGAACCCCATCATCAAAGCCACGATCAGTGAAGGAGAGAAGCTGTCCTTCACCTATGACCATCTCACCGATGAGGTCACGATGGACGGGAGCCTGGCGCTCCGCAGCGGTGAGATTTATTATTTCCAAAAAGACTTCTTCATCACCGAAGGTGCCCTCAGCGTACACACCGAGTCATTCGGAGGGCTCCCTTCCGTCCAACCGACGATCAACCTCCGGGCGAAGCTTACCGACTATGATTCAAGCGGCAACCGGGTCGATATCTTTCTGATTCTCCGGGAAGCGAGCTTTACCGCATTGAATCCCCAGTTTGAATCAATTCCGGCAAAAGATACCAACGAGATCTTCGAGATTTTGGGCCAAAGCATTCTCCCCAGCGGCGCATACGGGCAATTCAACTTGTATTCCGTCGCACATCTGGCCGCCGCCGCGACGAACGTAGCTGAACGGCTCGGATACATCAATGTGTTCCAAACCAGCGCTTTGACGGAAACGATCCGGGTTTCGCTCGGATTGGATATGTTCAGCCTGCGATCCAACATTCTTCAAAACATTCTTCTGGACACGTTGCCCGGAGCTACGCTTGGAACGACCTTTTCGCCCCTCGCCCGATATTTGAACAACACGGTGATCTTCATGGGCAAATATATCGGAACGGAGTTCTTCCTCCAGGCATTGCTCCATTTGAGCGCCACCGAACCGAACAAGATCCGCAATCCCTTCCTTGCTCCCGACCTTTCTTTGAACCTTGAACTCTCGATCGAGTGGCATAACCCGCTGCTTACCTTCTCGTTGTTCACCCAGCCGAACGAGTTGTCGTTCATTGATATTTTGGATACGATGGGCGTGAGTGTAACCAAACGCATCGTTTTGCGTTAGGGAGGTAAGAGGAACCATTTATGAAGAGCTTATATCGTCGAATTCTCTGGGTAGCGCTACTGATCCTGCTTGCCGCCATGAATGTCTTTGCCGGTGATGCCGAGCCCTGGTATATGGGGCGGCCGATCGCTTCCTTCGTCAACACCGGGTTGTTGAACGTAAAAGAAAGTGAAATTCTCGACATCCAATACGAATACCTTCGCAAACCCTTCAGTGACGAGCTCTTCAATGAGCTTCAATCGAAACTCTATGCTTTGGAATATTTCTATTACTTTCTTGCCGATGCCGAGCGTGCCGGAGAAGGCGGAAACGAGCTGAGCATCGTCATGCACTTTGAAGAGTTGCCGTACGTCAACGAGGTCCAGATCGAAGGCAACAGCGGAATCAAGACAAAAGATATTCTTGATGCTTCGCTTGTTCATGCAGGCAGCTTCTTCGATGAGTATACCCTCAATCTTTCTGTGGGCCTCATTGAACAGCTCTACCAAGAAAAAGGATATATCAGCGCGAAGGTCGAAAAAACCTATACCGAAGCTGAAGCGACCAATACCGTATCGATCCGCATTGAGATCGAAGAGGGCAGTCAGTCCCGAATCGGCGAAATCGCCTTCGAGGGAGTGGACTCCCTTCCTCCTGCAAGCCTTGCCAAACAGCTTGAGAGTAAAAGCGTTTCGCTCTTCAACCCGGGGTATTACAACCCGCTCTTGGAAGAGGAAGACAGGAAAGCGATCATCCAATACTATCAAAATCGTGGGTATATCGATGTCGAAGTGGGCCCCGCCTATGTTGAAGACATCTCTTCCGATGATGATAAATACACCCGCCTGAGGCTGGTCTACCCGGTTGTCGAAGGCAGTCAATGGTTCTTCGGCGGAATTGAAGTCAGCGGCAATGAAGTCTTCAGCGATGAACAGTTTCAAAACCTCATCTCGATAAAAACAGGTTCGGTTCTGGATCTCTCCCGAATTCAAGCTCAAATAGCCTCTCTCACCGACCTCTATTGGAACAACGGGTATATCTTCAACCTGATCAGCAGCGAGGAGGTTCGGAATGAGGAAGACAAGACGATCTTGTATCGGCTCCATGTTCAGGAGAACCGGCAAGCGATCATCGAGGATGTGCGTATTGAGGGAATCACTCGTTCCAAACCGTACGTCTTTGAACGCGAGCTGGCGTTCAAGAAAGGGGATGTTTTCTCCAAAGAGCTGCTTATCAAATCCGCTCAGAATATCTACAACACGCTCATCGTCACCGATGTCCAATTCGATATCCTCAACGGAACGGAAGAGGGAACCGTCATCCCCGTCTTTACGGTAACGGAAGGAAACCAGATGGATCTTCAGTTCGGGGCGACATTCGGCGGCAACGTTGACGGGTTTCCCGTCAGCGGGTTCCTGCAATGGTCCAATAAGAACCTGGGCGGCACCGGCCGGGATCTTTCCGTCTCGACCAACCTCAGCCCCGATACCCAGACGGTGATGGTCGCCTTTCAGGATGATTGGTTCCGTTCCTATCGATGGTCCAACGGATTTACCTTCTCCTTCGAACGAAGTGTCAAAGAAAACACGCTCACCCGCGGTCAGGGCAGTGATTACTTCACCACCTCGACCAGTTCCAACACCTATCCGAATGGGTATGAAAGCTATCAGGCATACCAAGCGGCAGGTCAGGCATTTCCCTCCAGTGACAAACTGATGGAATATGTGCAATTCCGCTTCTCCCTCGGATATAACACCGGATATACGTTCATGTTCCGTCCCGGCGCGCTCTCGATAGGGGTGGGGGTGTCGATCGGCTTGAACAAGGCGGAATACGATAAAGACATCTACGATCCCTATGAATGGCTGATCAAGCAGTATGGCGAAAAGTGGCAATTCTCGAACCGCCTCTCTCTTACGTTCGCTTGGGACGGGCGTGACCGCATTGAAAATACGAGCCGTGGATATTACATCTCCGAGACCTTTACCTATGCCGGAGGAATCCTCTTCGGTCTTTCCAACTATATGCGAACCTCGACCAGTCTCAGCGGATACCTCACTCTCTTCAGCTTTCAGCTTGAGGAAAAACCGGCGAACGTTGTGCTCGGCATGACAACGACGGTCGGCGCGATGCTGCCTCAATTCCACAATCCCGTAACCCAGGACGGGGAGCAGGGATGGGATTGGTATGACGCAAAGATGGGGGCGACCCGATATGAGATGCTCTACCTTGATGGAATGAACACCGCTCGAGGCTTTCCCGTCGTCTTCGACCAGGCGTTCCTTTGGGACACTCAGCTCTCCGTGTCCTGGCCGTTGGTGCATAACGTGCTCTCCGCCGAACTCTACATTTCAGCAAGCGGGGTGAGCCAAAGCCTCAAGGAAACGACGATGAATCAGCTTTCCTGGTACTTCTCCGCCGGTGGAGGAATCAAACTCAAAGTGCCGGGATTCCCGCTCGGTCTCTACCTGGTGAAGAATGCGACGTATATCGACAACACCTTTGCATGGGATACGAACCACTTCCTGTTCAGGGGACAGAACGATACCAGCGGCTTGAAACTGATTCTCGCGATCACGACGACGTTGTATTGATATGAGTAAAGAACCACGAACCGATACTCCGATGATGGCTCAATACCGTTCCATCAAAGAGCAGCATCCCGACTCGGTTCTCTTCTTTCGCCTCGGTGATTTCTATGAGATGTTTGAAGACGATGCGATCGAGGTTTCGCGCCTGCTGAATATCACCTTGACTGCCCGCGGCGGGGTCCCAATGGCTGGGGTTCCTTATCATGCAGCCAAAAATTACATCAAGCGGTTGCTGGACGCCGGGAAGAAGGTCGCAATCTGTGAACAGACTCTTACCGGCGAAAAGCTCGCCCAACGGGAAGTCGTTCAGGTCGTAACCCCGGCAACGGTGATCGAGGATGATTTCCTTCAGGCCCGTGACACGAACTTCCTGATGGCGGCAACGATCCAGAAGGGATTGATCGTCACCAGCTACGCCGATGTAGGCTCGGGTATATTCTTTGTCCGCCAGGTGGAGCACGATGCACAATATATCCACCTGCTTGCCCTCCTTGAGGAGATCCGCCCCCGCGAACTGCTGGTCAATGAGGATGAATACTTTCTGTTGGGCGAATTCAAAGAGGCGGTTGATCAGACTTCGGCGATGATCACCAAGCTTCCTCCGTATCAATTCTCGGCGAAGAAAGCGTATGAGCTTCTGCTGGAACACTTTGAAGTCCATACCCTCAAAGCGTTCGGCATCGATGATTATGCTCCCTATCTTTCAAGCGCCGGTGCGCTCTTATCATATCTTCAGCAAACCGCCCGTTCCTCCCTCAAACAGATCGACACCCTCACCCTGGTTCATTCCGATGAGTTCATGCACATCGACGAGGATTCCAGAAAATCGCTCGAGCTTTTTGCCAACCTCGCCGACGGATCGTCGCGGTATACGCTCTTTGATTCGATCGATTCGACGGTTACCTCGATGGGAACCCGAAAACTGAAACAATGGGTAGCTTCTCCATTGGCGAGAAAAGAGGCGATTTCCTCCCGCCACCGATGGGTCGATCTGCTGTATCACGATCGCGAGGAGCTTGAACGGGTTCGGCATGAACTCAAACAGGTCCTTGACCTGGAACGGTTGACCAGCAGGGTGGTGATGGCTCGCCACCTGCCCAGAGACATCAGCGGAATCGCTCAAGCGCTGAGGGGCTTTTTCCTTCTCTTTGATGAGCGCTACCGGGATCTCCTCGTCACTACGCACCGGGAGCATGAGGAGGCGCTCGCCTTGGCGACTCACATCGATCGCGCGCTGAATCCGAGCCACCAAGGTCCCTTTGAAGAGGGAAAGGTGATTCTTGACGGATACGATGCCGAGCTTGATGAGCTCAGGAAGATCAAAGGCGGAGGAAAAGAGCTGCTCGAGGAGTATCTTGAAGAACTCAGAGCTAAGACCGGTATTCCGACGGTAAAGCTGGGCAACAACCGAATTCTCGGTCACTACATCGAAGTGACCAAAGTCCATGCCGACAAGATGCCCGCCACGTTCTACCGCAAGCAGACGCTGGTAAACGCCGAGCGGTTCACCAGCGACGAATTGATCGCATTGGAGCGAAGAATCCAACACGCGGCACTGGATGCGGAGCAGTATGAGCGGGCGATCTATGAAAAGCTGGTCGAGGAAACCCTCGCCGCTCAAAAGACGCTCTTGTCGATCGCGACGTTTCTAAGCGATCTCGACTGCTATCAGAGCCTGGCCCATCGGGCTCATGTCTCCTCCTTCGTAAAGCCGGAGTTTGTCGACGAGGATTGCCTCATCGTCGAAGGAGGACGCCATCCCGTGGTCGAAGCCAACCTTCCCCCCGGCGAGTTTGTCGCCAATCCGCTGACGATAGAAAAAGAGCACCGACGCTTTTGTCTGATCACCGGTCCCAATATGGCGGGAAAATCTACGTATCTTCGCCAGAATGCCCTCATCGTTCTTCTTGCCCAGATCGGATCGTACGTTCCGGCGACCAGAGCGACGCTTTCCCTTGTTGATCGGCTCTACTGCCGGGTGGGAGCGAGCGATAATTTGGCCCGTGGCGAATCGACGTTCCTTGTCGAGATGCTGGAGGCGGCGCACATCCTTCGAACCGCTACGTCGGCATCGCTGGTCATCATCGATGAGCTTGGCCGGGGAACATCGACGCAGGACGGAATGTCGATCGCGTACGCGGTGATGAAACAGCTTATCCACATCGGTTCCAAGACGCTCTTTGCCACCCATTATCATGAGCTTGCCCGGACCGAATTGCAGAACCTTCAGCTTCTCACGCTGGAGGTGTTGGAGCAGGGAAGAGAGATTCGGTTCTTGCGACGGGTCATCGAGGGGGTCGCAAACTCCTCTTACGGCTTGAACGTCGCTAAAATGGCGGGCATTCACCCAAGCATCCTTAAAAACGCCCAAAGCTTCCAACGTCAGCACTTCGCCGACTACGATCTTTCCTCCCTGCAGATGAATCTCTTCAGCGAACAAGAGGATCATCCCTCTTCCTATAATGAAGTCGAAGAACAGGTTCTTGTGGATTTGGATAGCTTTGCAATCGAACATGCGACGCCGGTCGATGCACTGCTCTTTTTGAAGGAACTGCAGGAACGGCTGAAAGCGAAGTAGCATCCTTTTCTCCATAAGGAGCATGTACTGTGCCGGATGCGGTCGCATAAGCGATGAGCCGCTTTGCCCCCCATGTGATGAGAAGGTCCAAGCGGGATCGTACGCCCGTCTCTATGACCATCGCTGTCCCGAATGTCGCCTGCCGTGTCTCGATTCGACCTATCGTTGCTCATGGTGTACTGAAGGCCGAATCAGCTGGGGAGGGTATGAAGGCTTGCTGGCCCGTCTGCTTGCCCTTCACAAGAGCCGGAAGGACCATCGACTGGTTCACTATCTCGCCAAGCTTCTCGTTCCGATGATGAGCATGATGGATCCCGGCCTCCTTGTTCCGATTCCCGCCTCCCAAGGAGGTTTCCGCCAGCGGGGATATGACCAGATGCTGCTGTTTTCCATGGAGCTGAGCCGGCAGATCGGAGTGCCGACCTGCCCGGTCCTGATTCAGAAGAAGGGAACTGTCGGCCTTATAAAGAGGAGCATGAAAATCAAGAACAAGCGGATCATTCTCCTGGATGATATCTATACGACGGGAAAGACGAGCTCTGATTGCAGAAAGATCCTTAGAGAGACCTTCGGTATCAATCCCTTCGTGGTGACAATCGCCGAATCGTAAACACAAGAGGGTTATGTTGACACGTTTTGGCTATCACATTATGATATCAGCAGGATTTATTGATTATTGGGGGATCGCCGAAAGGTGCATCCCCTTTTTATGGAGTAACAAAACGCGCATGTTGAACAAAGGGATTCAGGAAACACCGCTGTTTGTCACCTTCGACCCGTTGATCCGGGCGGTCAATCTCCGCTTGGTCGATCTCTCGATCTTCGAAAGTCGAGGACGCGTCGGAGTGAATATGGTGATCATGGCTGAAAACCGAAATACCACAGTGGATGATTGTGCGACGGTTCATAAGATCGTTGCACCGAGACTGAACGTTCTCTACGACACCAGAGAGGTGGGTATAGAGGTTTCCACCCCCGGCTTGCAGCGCAATCTGAAGGATGTGTACGAGTTTACGCTGTATATCGGAAAACGAGTACGGATCTATTCAACGATCCTCAAGGGATGGATGAGCGGAAGGATCGAGTCGGTCCAGGAGAACTCCCTGACCCTCAGCGATGTATTCGTTGAAGACACAAAAGAACAATTGGAACGCAAATCGGTCGAGTTTGATGAGATTCAAAAAGCGAAACTCGATCACCGATGGGAGGATAGACCACATGGCAACTGATATTGGCGATGCAGTACGTGCGATGGTCGCAGAAAAAAACATCAGTGAAGAGCTGGTGATCACCACGATTGAAGAAATTCTTCGGGCTGCATTCAAGCGTAAATTCGGTACCGATGAGAACGCGGTAATTCAATTCAGCGATGATTTTACCACCGTTGAGATGGCCAGCCGCCGCCTCGTCGTCGATGATGACAATTGGTATAATGAAGTAACCGAGATTCCATATTCCGAGGCGGTCGCCTTGCATGAAGGCGCCACAATTGGCGACGAGCTCCTGATTCCGGTCGATTTGAAAGACTTTGACAGAATCAGTGTCCAGTCGGCGAAACAGCGCGCCCATCAAAGCTTCCGGGACATCCAAAAAGACACACTTTACAGCGAGTACAAGGCAAAAGAGGGGATGGTGATCATCGGATACTTCCGCCGCCAGCTTCCTAACGGAGATATCTACGTCGATATCGGCAACACGGAAGGCCTGCTTCCCAAGCGCAACCAATCGAGTCGGGAAAGCTACCAAAGCGGTGATAAAATCAAGTGCTACGTGGAAAAAGTCGAAAAGGCGGAACGGGGGCTGCGGGTCATCCTTTCCCGATCCAGCCCGGAACTGCTGCGCCGGCTTTTTGAAGTGGAGGTTCCCGAAATCGCCCAGAATCAGGTTGACATCATAAAAATCGTTCGTGAGGCCGGTTATCGCTCGAAAGTCGCAGTCGCCTCCCGCAACGATGAGATCGATCCCGTCGGCGCCTGTGTCGGGTTGAAGGGAAATCGTATTCAGACTATCATGAGCGAGATAGAAGGGGAAAAGATCGATATCCTGCGGTATGATCCCAATCCGGTCAATTACATCCGCAACGCCCTCTCCCCGGCTCAGGTTCGTGATGTCGTGATTATTGACAAAAACATCTATCACGCCGTCGCCATCGTCGATGAGAGCCAGCTCTCCTTGGCTATCGGCAAGCAGGGCTTGAATGTCCGTCTTGCCAACAAGCTGGTGGACTGGATGATCGACGTAAAGACTCAGGAACAATTCGAAGAGATGGATATCGCCAAAGAAGCTCGCTATCGAGCGGAATCGATCTTCATCGACGAAGATGGTCAAGAGTACTACAGCGACGAGCCTGTTCACTTTGAAGAGCCGGTATTTATCGAAGAAGAGAGGGCGGATTTCGGAATCGATGAGGATGAGATCGCCCTAACCGAATTGCCTCTCGGAGAAGAGCTGATCGCGAAACTGCACTTCTACGATATTTATACCGTTGAAGAATTCATCAATATCGATGATGAGCAATTGGCGGCTCTGGAGAATCTCACTGCTGAAGAGTTGATTCGTATTAAGGATACCATTACCGAACACGTCGATATCGTCGAGGATGATGATGAAGAGATGCAGTACATCTGCCCCGCCTGTGGCGGCATCATCACCGATGATATGGATATATGCCCCCACTGCGGCACCGGTTTGGCGTTTGAGGAAGAGTAATTCGTAGAGGAAAGAATGACGGAAGAGAAAAAGAAGCCTAAAATCACTCTGATTAAACAAGTAGTCGCCCCCAACGAATCCGTTGAGGAGACGAAAGGCGCATCGGACAAGGAAGGCGAACAAAAACCCAAGACCACCGAGAAACGCCGAGTTGTGGTGGTAAAGAAAAAAGTAGTGAAGGCAAAGCCCGCTCCCAAGCAGGTGGCGAGCAAAGGCGAACCGCAGAAAAAGCAGGATGAGAAGAGCGTGATTCCTCCGACTGCCCGTACGATCGTCCGCAAAGAGCCCGTCGTTTCCGATCGCTTGGGTTCTTCGCCTTTGCATACCGGTCCGAAAGTGATTCGTCCGACGAATCTTCCGCCGGTACCCAACCAGGGCCTCACGATCAATGATACCCCTCAGCGGGTACAACGCCCGCCCCAGCAACAGCAGGGTCGACGGGTGTATGGAACGGTGGGAGGCCGACCGGCTCGACAGCAAGACGGACCGAGAACTCCCCGCCAGAGCGGGCCGCGATCTTCTCAACGTCCCTACCAGGGCGGAGGACAGCGCCAAGACGGTTTTGCCCCAAGGGCTCCTCAAGGTGGCGGATTCACTCCGCGCCAAGGCGGCCGGCCCGGCGGCTTCAGACCTTCACCGATGGGCGATGACCTGCCACCACCGCAAGAGCATCAGAGACCCCAGAAGAAAACCTTCACCAAACGAAAGGATCAGGCTTATAAGCGCCGCGATGCTGAAGAAGAGCGCGAATTCCAGATTCAGCGTCGGAAGGAACAAGCCGCAGCCAAGCTGGCGGCCGTTCCCAAGTCCATCGATATGATGGAGGTCATCACTGTCGCGGATCTTGCCAAAAAAATGAACCTTAAAGCGGCGGAAATCATCGCGAAGCTCTTCAAGATGGGAATGATGGTAACGATCAACCAGCAGATCGATTTTGAAACGGCGCAGATTATCTGCAGTGAATACAACTGTGATGTCCGATTGGTTTCCCTCTATGACGAGACGATCATCGAAAGCGATGAAACCGAAGATGAAGAGCTTGTCGAGCGAGCTCCGATCGTCACCGTCATGGGGCATGTCGACCATGGAAAAACGAAGCTGCTTGACGCCATTCGCTCAACGAAAGTCGCCGAAGGCGAGTTCGGCGGCATTACCCAGCATATCGGCGCGTACAAAGTGAATCTGCCCGGAAAAGGTGATGTGGTGTTCTTGGATACCCCCGGACACTCCGCATTCAGCATGATGCGGGCCCGCGGCGCTCAATTGACCGATATCGTCATTCTGGTCGTGGCCGCCAATGACGGAGTCATGCCGCAAACCCGTGAAGCGATCGACCACGCGAAGGCGGCCAACGTCCCGATCGTCGTCGCGATCAATAAGATCGATCTCCCGGAAGCCAAACCGGAACGGGTGATGCAGCAGCTCTCCGACCTCGGTTTGATGCCGGAAGAGTGGGGCGGACAAACCCTCTTTTGCCAGATATCCGCCCTTAAGAAGATTGGAATCGAGGAACTGCTCGATACCGTCCTTCTCCAAGCGGAAATGCTGGAACTGAAGGCGGCGGTGAACTGCCGCGCCGAAGGAAAGGTGCTTGAATCACGGGTCGATCAAGGTCGAGGAATCGTCGCCACCGTGCTCATCGAACGGGGAACCCTCCGTCAGGGAGACTATTACGTTGCGGGTATTTATGCCGGCCGCGTACGGGCGATGTTCGATGATACCGGGGAAAAGATCGAAGAAGCCGGTCCGTCCACCCCTGTCGAGATTATCGGTCTTTCCGATATCCCCGGAGCGGGAGATCCTTTCCAGGTTACCGAGGATGAACGCCAAGCCCGGCAGGTTGGCGCCAAGCGTCAGGAACTTGAGCGCTTGGGTGAAAGCCGAAACGTGAAGAAGGTTACCCTCGAATCGCTCTATTCGAAGATCCAAGAGGGTGAAATCCAAGACTTCAACGTGATCATAAAGGGAGACGTCCAAGGTTCGGTCGAAGCGCTTCAACAATCGCTGGAGAAGCTTTCCAACAATGAAATACGTCTTAACGTCATTCGAGCCAGCGCCGGAGCGATCATTGAAAGCGATGTGACGTTGGCCAGCGCTTCCGATGCGTTGATCATCGGTTTCAACGTCCGGCCGACTCCTCGCGCCCAGGCGCTTGCCGATCAGGAAAAAATCGAAGTACGTAAATACAACATCATTTACGATGCGATCGATGACATCCGCAGCGCGATGGAAGGACTGCTGACTCCCGAGCTTCGAGAGATCGAAATCGGTATGGTCGAGGTTCGTGAAACCTTCAAAGTCCCGAAGGTCGGCTTGATCGCCGGTGGTATGGTTACCAAAGGCAAGGTCAAGCGGAACAGCTATGTGAAGGTGATTCGAGACAGTATCCAGATCAGCCCCGAGCGGCTTAAGATCTCATCCCTGAAGCGCTTCAAGGATGATGTCCGTGAGGTCATCGAAGGCTTTGAATGCGGTATCGGTCTCGAACATTTCCATGATTTACGAGTCGGCGACATCCTCGAAGTTTACGAACACAAGGAAGTCGCCCGGAAACTGGAGCCTAATGGACAACCATGAGCGATATTGTACGACAACGCCTTGAGGCCAAGATAGCGGAAGCGATCTCAGCATTGATCATGAAAGGGGAGATCAAAAGCCCCGAGCTTTCCACTCTGGTCTCGGTAAGCAGAGTGGAGCTTGCTCCGGGTAACGGCAGCGCGACGATTTACATCTCCAGCGTGTTGGATGATGCATCGCTCAATCAGAGTGTCGAAGCACTCAGGCGAGCCGGTGGATTCATCCAAAAGCGCGTCGGAGCCTTCCTCAAGACTCGAAACACCCCGGTCTTGACGTTCAAGGCGGATCACTCCTTGGAGGATGGACATAAAATCAACACCCTGATCGACTCGCTGATGAAAGATGAACACGGCAAATAGAATCATCTTGCTCAATAAAGAAAGCGGGGTAACGAGCTTTACCGCCCTCAACAAGGTTAAAAAGACCTTCGGCAAGAAAGTCGGCCATGCCGGAACCCTGGACAAATTCGCCCAGGGTTTATTGATTGTCCTCACCGGATCGATGACCAAATTGAATCCGCTCTTTTCCTCGATGGACAAGAGCTATAGGGCTCACATTCTTTTCGGCAGCGAAACGGACACCCTCGATCCGGAGGGAGAGGTCATCGCCACCGGAGAAATCCCATCCTTTGATACGATTCGAAAAGCAATGAAACACTTTGATGGGGAGATTCTTCAAAAACCCCCGATCTACTCGGCTCTCCACGTCGGAGGCAAGCGGGCAAGCGTTTTGGCCCGAAAGGGAAAGCCCGTCGAATTGGAGAGCCGACCGGTTCGAATCGACGCATTTGAGGTTGTGAGCTATGAAGATGGAGTTCTGATCGCTGATATCCGAGTTTCAAAAGGAACCTATATTCGCTCGATGGCTCGGGATCTGGGCCTTTTGTCTTCCTCGCGAGCCCACCTGGTTTCCCTGGTCCGGACCTCCATCGGCCCCTTCGCCCTTTCCGAAGCGACAGGAATCGATGAAACCCTTGATCTGACGAATGAATACCTCAGACGCCTGGAGAACATGGCACTGGCGACGGTCAGGGATGATGCGTTGTTCCCTCTTGCAAATGGTCGGTATCCCGATCACTATGAGCTCAATAAAGAAGGAAGCGACTATATCGCCTTTTATAGCGAGGACGGTGTTTTGAGAGCAGTGGGCAATAAAACGGAACGCCGCCTCATCGCTCAAGTACATAGGGGAGGAACAAGGTGAAGATTCATAGATTCATGGATCTCAATCGAACAAAGATTCTTAAAGATGTGCGAATGGCCGTATCGGTCGGAGCCTTTGACGGATTGCACGAAGGACACCTCTCCATCTTGAGGCGAGTCAAAGAGCTTGCCGATTCCGGCAGAATGGAGTCGATGGTCATCACTTTCGATCGCAATCCGAAGATGGCCGCCAAATCGATCGAGTACTTCGATCAATTGATCACCGATCGCCAACGGGATGAGCTTCTTGCCTCCCTTGGCATCGATCACCTTGCCGTCATTGACTTTTGTCCGGAATTCAGTAAACTCACAGGGGAGGAGTTCCTCGCTTTGATCAGCGGTTTTTGCCGCCTCAAGGCGATGGTTGTCGGAGAAGATTTCCGCTGCGGTGTCCCGGCGTCATCAGTCGGATCTGTTCAGCTGCAGGAACATCTGAACCGATTGTCACCGGGGTCCTTTGTTGAAATCCCCCCCTTTGTACTCACAAAGAATGGAGAGATCATCAGCAGTTCCCTGGTGCGTAAAAAACTTCTTGAGGGCGCTTTGGAAGGAGTCCAAAGTATGCTCGGCCGACCCTATACGCTGGATTTGGTCTCC